>ERZ773035.896-NODE-896-length-22770-cov-7.368611_pt1 | contig 22770 bp, 24 predicted proteins | sample MGYA00511487_ERZ773035 | MGnify/ENA primary metagenome ERZ773035 (study PRJEB29015, sample SAMEA2737985) | human oral metagenome | biome: human oral; feature: human-associated habitat; material: dental | place: China | collected 2024 ...
GCTGGTTCAGAGCATCTGCCTTACAAGCAGAGGGTCACTGGTTCGAATCCAGTAGGACCCACTAACAGCGTAAAAAGGTAAAGAGTAGTCACCTACTTTTTACCTTTTTTTGTTACCCTAATTTTTGCATCAATCATTCTCATAGGCTGTTAAAAAAAATTTCCGCTCAAAAAAGCTGTTTATTTACATAATTTTCATATATTTGCACGTTTTTTGAAATAGTATAAATCATTGTAAAATGCAAAACAAAGGATTAGTAAAATTATTTGCCTTACTCTTTGGTTTAGTGAGCATTTATCAGCTCTCCTTTACCTTTGTAGCAAATCGTCAAGAGAAAAAAGCAGAAGAATTTGCAGCCCTCAAAGTGCCTACTTCCGTAGAAGATTATTCGCATAAGCGTGAAAAAATCGTAAGTCAGTACTTGGATTCTATCGCTAATGAAACTGTGTACAACTTAGGGATAGCCAGCTACACCTTCAAGGAAGTGAAAGATAGAGAACTCAAGCAAGGGCTTGACCTCAAGGGAGGTATCAACGTAACCCTACAGATATCTGTACATGATATCCTCCGTGGGCTTGCGGATAACTCCAAGAATGCTGACTTTGAAAAGGCGTTAGCACAAGCCGATAAGCGCCTTCGCGAAACTGACCAAAGCTATATAGACCTCTTCTTTGAGGCCTTTGATGCTACTGGGGCTAAGCTGGCTGCGGCTGATATCTTCGGTAACAAAACCCTCAGCTCTCAGATTACTCCTCAGATGAGTAACTCTCAGGTACAACCTATCATCAGAAGAAAAGTAGATGAGTCCATCTCCTCTGCCTTCGAGGTATTGCGCAAGCGTATCGATAAGTTTGGGGTTACTAATCCTGATATTAAGAAATTAGGTAACTCAGGTCGTATCTCTGTGGAACTGCCTGGTGCTAAGGATATTTCTCGTGTAAAAAACCTCTTACAGAGTACCGCCCAATTGGAGTTCTGGGAAACCTTCAAGGCTTCAGACTTTACTATGTTCTTCGGTCAGCTCAACGCTGCCCTACAAGCCAAAGAAGCTCCTGCTAAAGCAGAAGAGACCCCTTCAACCGCCCAGACTACACCCCAGCAGACAGATAGCCTAGCTACTGCTACCGCTGATACGCTGGCACATGGCGAAGTAGACAAACTCTTAGGCAAGACTGAGGAAAAGAAGGATTCTATAGCCCCTGTGCAGAAGAATCCTCTCTATGACCTTTTCCAGCTTACCCAAGGAGACAACTCTCCTTCTATAGGCTATTTCTTAGCTGCCGATACTACCAAATTGCTCTCTTACCTTCGTGGTGATGAGGCTAAAAGACTCATGCCTGCTGAGCTTAAGAACGCTAAGTTCGTATTTGGCAAGCCTCACAAGCTAGACAACTTCCAACAGCTCTACCGCTTATTCATGCCTTACGAATATGAGCAAGCGCGTCCCGCTGAGGCTAAGGCCTTCAAAGAACGCCTACAAGGTCTCTTACGCAAGTCTGACCTTGTGGAACTCTATGCCCTACGCGGTAACCGTACCAACGAACCCCCACTAAGTGGTAGTGTCGTTACTGATGCGGTACAAACTTATGACAACCATAACCAGCCTTGTGTATCCATGAATATGAATAGTGAAGGTGCTAAAATATGGGAAAACCTTACAGGAAAAGTATTTACTGAAAAAGGAAATATCGCCATTGTACTGGATAACATCGTATATTCTGCCCCTAGTGTAACCTCTGGCCCTATTGCAGGAGGTAGCACCCAGATTACAGGTAACTTTACCGTACTAGAAGCGCAAGACTTAGCCAACGTACTACGTGCTGGTAAATTGCCAGCCTCTGCCGATATCGTACAATCTGTAGTGGTAGGCCCTTCTTTAGGACAAGAAGCCATCACCAGCGGATTTATCTCTTTTGCTATTGCGGGGCTGATCATCTTCCTTTGGATGCTCTTCTACTATGGCCGTGCAGGGGTATTTGCTGATATTGCTCTGTTCTTCAACATTCTCCTTATGTTCGGTATCTTGGTGAGTATCAACTCCGTACTTACCCTCCCAGGTATTGCGGGTATTGTACTTACCATAGGTATGTCCATAGACGCGAATGTGATTATCTTTGAGCGTATCCGAGAGGAATTAAGGAATGGCAAAGCACTCACCCAAGCTATCCATGACGGATTTAGCCATGCGATTACCTCCGTACTCGATGCCAATATCACCACTTTCCTCACCGGTGCAGTACTCTTTATCTTCGGTAGCGGGCCTATCAAAGGTTTTGCCACTACCCTGATGATTGGTATTATAACCACTATCTTTACAGCGGTATTTATCACTCGCTTACTCATTGACTGGTATGTAGCCAAAGGCAAAGACCTTTCTTTCTCCACTTCGCTTACTAAGAATCTTTTGGCCAATGTCAATGTAGATTTCCTTTCTAAGAGAAAACTATGGTATGCTATCTCTGGGATACTCATTCTCATTAGCTTAGGCTCTATGTTCACCCGTGGCTTTGACCAAGGTATTGACTTTGTAGGAGGTCGTTCTTACCAAGTACGCTTTAAGAACCCAGTAGAGACACAGAAAGTGGCCAGCCTTCTTAAAAAATCCTTAGGTTCTGTAGAGGTAAAAACCTTCGGAGCTGCCAACCAAGTACGTATCTCTACCAAGTACAAATACAATGACGAAAGTACCCAAACCGATAACGAAATTCAAGAAATTCTCTACAAGGATCTACAACCTGTAATGGGTGAGCAGATCTCTTACGACGAGTTTATGAGTGGTGAAGGACTTGGAGTGATGAAGTCCGACAAGACAGGGCCAAGTATCGCTGAAGACATCAAGAGTAGTGCCGTATGGGCAATCATCGGTTCGCTTATCATCATCTTCGGATATATCTTGGTACGTTTCCGCAAATGGCAGTTCTCTATGGGAGCAGTAGCCGCCCTTACCCACGACGTGATTATCACCTTAGGGGCATTCTCTTTGCTCTACTCTGTGATGCCTTTTAGTCTTGAGATAGACCAACAGTTCATTGCAGCGATCCTTACCGTAATTGGTTACTCCTTGAACGATACGGTGATTATCTTTGACCGTATCCGTGAAGAAATAGGCAAGAGTGGTTGGAGTGCTCAGACACTTAACCATGCCATCAGCACTACCCTAAGCCGTACGCTGAACACCTCCCTTACTACCTTGCTAACCCTCTTGGCCATCTTCATCTTTGGGGGAGAAACCCTCCGAGGCTTCATGTTTGCCATGATCATCGGGGTAGTGGTTGGTACTTACTCTTCTATCTTCGTAGCTACCCCATTGGTATATGACTCCTCTAAGAGAGAAAGAAGAGAGGACGCACAAAAAGAAGTAGAAGGACATAAGAAATAATTTACTTCATTGTCATATTACTAAATTGCAAAATCTGTGGGGAGCACTCCCCACAGATTTTTATCATATATGAAAGATATCACCGATGTAATCATCATAGGCGCAGGTGCTTGTGGGCTTTTCACCGCTATCAATATAGCTGAAAAAGCCCCCCATATGCGCATACGTATTCTTGAGAAAAGCAAGGAAGCCCTCGGCAAAGTACGTATCTCTGGCGGAGGGCGCTGTAACCTGACCAACGCGGAGACAAACCCACGTGAATTTGTCAAGAACTATCCCCGTGGTAACCGAGAGCTGTTGGGCGTATTCTCGCGTTTTTCGTCCCAAGATACCGTCCGCTGGTTCTCCTTGCATGGAGTAGCTATAAAGCAAGAAGCCGATGGCCGTATGTTCCCCCAATCCAACAGCTCGCAGACCGTGATAGACTGTTTTCTTTCCTTGGCTAAGAAATACCATATAGAGATCCTATACAGGCAAAATATTCAGTCTTTTTCCTATGAGCAGGAACTGTGGCAGGTACAAGGCACCGAGACTTTCCTTTGTCGCCATCTGGTAGTGGCCACTGGCAGTAATCCCAAGATATGGCAGCTGCTTGCTGGCTTAGGCCATACGATTGTACCGCCTGTGCCTTCGCTCTTTACCTTTGCCTCCAAAGACTCCTTTGTAGAAGGACTGGCGGGGGTGAGCAAGCAAGTGGGGGTCAAGCTCTTAGACAGCCATGGAACGCCACTGAAGGTGCCTCTTATAGACAAACAAGGACTTATAGGAGCGCTGCTTATCACCCATTGGGGTTTCAGTGGGCCTGCGGTGCTCAAGCTATCGGCCTTTGCCGCGAGAATCTTGGCTGAGTTGGAGTACAAGTTTGCCCTACAAATCAACTGGTTAACTCAAATAGATGAACTACTCACCGCCCAAGATGCGCTCACCATCTTGCAAGAGGAAAAACAGCAACACCCACGCAAGGAGCTACAGAATCATTGTCCGTTCTCCTTAGCCAAAAAGCTATGGAACAAGCTCTTAGAGCGCGCAGGGGTACTACCTCACCAGCTATGGGCAGAGTTGAACAAAGGGCAGTTACACGCCTTGGCCAAGGAACTCACTGCAAGTACTTTCTCTATTGAGGATAAAGCCCCTTTCAAGGAAGAGTTTGTTACTGCCGGAGGCGTCTCCCTCAAGGAAATTGATTTCAAGAGCTTTCGCTCTAAGCTATACCCTACACTCTATATAGGAGGTGAAGCCTTGGATATAGACGCCGTTACAGGAGGCTATAACTTCCAAAACGCTTGGAGTAGTGGCTACCTTATCGCAGAAGGAGTGACAAGTGAATAGCGAATAGTGAAGAATGAAAAGTGAATAACTAATAACTCAAAATTTAAAATTCAAAACTAAGAACTAATGATAGATATAGGCCTAAACCTAACCAACCGACAATTTGCCCACGACCAAGAAGAACTCCTCTACCGTGCTGAGGAGGCGGGCGTAACCCAAATGATCCTCACCGGCACCTCTCTTCGCAGTAGCAAAGAATCCTTTGCGCTTGCCAAGGGCTACCCTACCCTGCTTTATAGCACCGCAGGAGTACACCCCCACGATGCTAAGACGATGAACGAACAGACCATTCCTCAGCTCAGCACCTTACTCAAGGAAAAACAAGTAGTAGCCGTAGGAGAATGTGGATTGGATTTTGATCGCGATTTCTCCCCACGCCCCGTACAAGAGCAGTGTTTCCGTGCCCAGCTCGCCCTCGCCCAAGAGGTGCAGAAGCCACTATTCCTACACGAGCGCGCTGCCTTTGACCGATTTGTAGGGATTCTCAAGGATTATACCAACCTACCTAAGGGTGTCGTACATTGTTTTACAGGCAGTTTGAGTGAGGTAAAGACCTACCTTGAGGCAGGTTACTATATTGGTTTTACAGGCGCCATTAGCGACACCCGCCGATTTGCTTTCTTGGAAGAGGTAGTACGTTATGTGTCCTTAGATCGTATGCTTATAGAGACCGATGCGCCCTTTATGCTTCCCAAGAATATACCTGCACACCTGCTAAACCCACGAGATAAGCGACGCAATGAACCCGCTTTCCTCCCCTATGTAGCGCAAAGTATCGCTCACTTTAAGAAAATTAGCGTCAAGGAAGTAGCGGAGACAACCACTAAGAATGCCAAAGAATTATTCCCCCTTAGCGAGTAAGGGGGAATTTCTCCCTCAGGCTCAGGAAACTTACACGCTATGAGATGCTATCTTCATCATCTTCAAATTCATCATTTTTTTCATATAGTTCTATTATTTTTTTCACTTGCTCTTTTGTTGTTTTAATGTTATACTTAGTAAGTTCATTATATACACTGTCAACAGCAACATTTATATCATCTGTTTCGTTTTCTAATGTATATAAATAATAAAAATCTATTATAAACTCATCAGTTGTTGTTTCAAGTTCTTTATCTACTATCATTGTTTCTTCTTTTTTATTCATTTCAAATTCTTTATTCTATCAGGGGGTAGCCTCTAATCATTTATTCAAGTACATACCATCTTTCAGGATAGGTATCATAAGGTTCTGCCTCAAGGAGGTATTTGTCTGAAGGAAAAGTTCTTACAATTTGTCCCATTCTATTTTTTATGATAATAGTATTGCCGCTTACCTCTGCGATTCCTATATAGTCCCAGGTATCGTGTTCTTCCCTGTAAGTTATGGTCTTATCTGTCTTTATAAGTAAGTACTTAAAGCCGTTCTCTATAATATATTGATTCATAGACTCATCATAATCATACACCTTAGTTTCTGTGATTTTCAGTGGAATAATCTTTATCAGCTGCCTACAAGGTGCATGCTCATCATATATTAGCTGCTTATCTATATCCTTCCCTAAGAGATAATACTCCCAAGAAGGTCTTGTTATATGAGTAAATTCACTTGGAGATACTCCCATCTGATTTAGTACCGCTAAAAATTTCTTAAGAATGTATGCGCTGTATTGTGGTGCTACCTTATAACAAGTCTCCCTATACCAACCTTTTAGCCGAGCTATTCTTTCAAATGCTTCTTCAAAGGAGTCATAGAAAGTATTTCTGTAATAGAACTTTTCCCCTTCAGGCGTTTCTTCTCTATCTATAGAAAAACTTTTTGTTTCAAATACTACCTTAGGTCTTCTATCATAATCTTTTTCTTCTTGTTTGAATCTTCTAAAGTATTCTACTCTTTTTTCACGATTATCCATATTACAATATTTTTATTTTCCCTACTCTATTACAGGCTTTTCGGGATACGCCTTTGTGTTTCTTATCTGGTGCAAAGATACAGCCCGTACTGGACAAACTGTGACCAGCTTATATATTTTTTTACATGAAATATATTCGTATCATTTTTTCTTTTATGTTACCATTTATTGCTATTAAATGCATATCTTTGCCTTTTATTCTAAATAATATGACAACTCAAAGACTTTTTACCCATTTGTTAGCGATTTTTGTAATCACCATCTGGGGGGTTACTTTCGTTTCTACCAAGCTGTTATTGGAAGCAGGCTTCAATCCTGCTAGTATCCTTTTCTACCGCTTTGCCTTGGCCTATATAGGTATTTGGCTGGTAGCACATCGCCTACCACTCTTTGCCAAAAGCCTCAAGGACGAGTTATGCTTTGTCCTCATGGGTGTATTTGGAGGATCTATGTACTTCTTTACGGAGAACTTGGCCTTGGGATACACCTTGACCAACAATGTCTCCCTCATCGTATGTATGAATCCGCTGCTAATTGCTATCATCGCACATTTCCTCTCTAAGGACGACAAACTAAGTCCGCGACTGCTTTTAGGTTCGCTCTTGGCCTTGGTAGGGGTTACCTTGGTTATCTTTAATGGAAACTTCACCTTTGAGATTACCATAGTGGGCGAGCTCTTGGCCTTCGCTGCTGCCTTCAGCTGGGCTTTCTATACACTGCTGATGCGACGCTTTTCGGACAAATACCCTGCCCTTTTCCTTACTCGCAAGGTGATGCTCTATGGTATGCTCACAGCCTTACCTATTTTCCTATACCGCCCGCTGACTACCGATTTTACCCTCTTTGCCCAACCTGTAGTATGGGGCAATTTTGTCTTCTTAGGACTGGTAGCCACGCTCTTGTGCTTTTTCCTATGGAATAAGACAATCAAGTTCTTAGGTGCTGTCCGTGCCTCCACCTACATCTATGGTATGCCGATAACCACCCTTATCGCCTCGGTACTTATCTTAGGAGAGCCTATCTCCCTTATGGCAATTATAGGGACTTTGATGGTGCTTATAGGAGTGTATTTCGCTACGAGGAAATAAGAGGAATTATCAATTGGCATCTATCAGATACAAAACTGCTACAGCTTGTAGCAGTTAGGAATAAAGAGTGAAATATTTGGTTATTAGGGGATAAATAATTACTTTTGTGCTATAGAAACCTTATCTATCATGAAAAAACAAAGAGTAGGTATTATCCATTTCCTTACCAAGGAAGAAGGCGGGCGAGAACAACCTCCAAGCGTTTTAGAGTATCGCCCTACCACTCATATCACTCAGCTGGCGCAACCTAATTGGAGTATCGTCATTACCTTTGATGAGCCTATGAAAGAGGGGCAATACAGCGCTTTGTGTCAAGTAAGGTTTCTTTTCGACCATGCTCCTGAGTATATATTGGACGAACTCAAGGAAATGGAGGTCTATGAGGGAGCGAGAATTGTAGGAAAAATAGTGTTTGAATAGCAATATATTAAAGAAAATACTTTATGAATTATCTAAAGCGATTAAAACAGAGTGGAGAATTTGAGTATTCTATAGGCGTTAATGCTGAAGAAATTAAGCATATAGAAGAGGAATTAGGCATATTACTCCCTGAAGCATATATGGATTTTCTTTCAGAATGTGGTTCTTGTAATTATGGCGATGTCTATATCAATGGTATTTACAAAGAAAAAGACACCATATCTTATCCTGTTGTGGAACTAACTAAACAACTAAGAGAGGACTTACATCTTTCAGTGGATTTTATAGTACTACATTACGAAGTAGACGAGTTTCTAACCTTATATAAAGTTTCTAATAGGGTACGCCTAAAAGATGCTAAAGTCTTTGGGGCAGAAGTATTTTGCAATGATAAGGGGGACTTTGAAATCTACAAACCTACGCCTATGTTTGATTCTTTTGAGGAATATTTTGAAGACTTTTTAGACTTAGCAGAAGAAGATTAACCCAATGAAAACAGAAAAGATATTATTAGCAGGAGCAACCGGCTATTTAGGTCAGTATATACTGGCTGTTCTCTTAAGAGAAGAATACCCGACCCGCATTGTGGTACGTAACAAATCGAAGATCTCCCCTGCCCTACTCACACACCCACTATTGGAGGTAGTAGAAGCGGAAGTAACACAGCCTGACACCCTACAAGGAGTATGTAAAGGGGTACGTAAGGTGATTTCTACCGTAGGGATTACCCGCCAAAAAGATGGCCTTACCTATGAGCAGGTAGACTTCCAAGCCAACAAGAACCTCCTTGATGAAGCCTTGCGCGAAGGTGTACGTAAGTTCATATATGTATCCGTATTCAAAGGAGAAGCCATGCGACATATAGCCATTGGAGCCGCTAAAGAGCGCTTTGTAGATACGCTTAAAGCGAGTGGGTTAGACTACTGTATTATACGCCCCAGCGGTTTCTATAGTGATATGACTATATTTTTCAAAATGGCCATGGCCAAGAAGGACGAAATACTCCTATTTGGCAAAGGACAATATGCCATGAATCCCATTCATGGGGAAGACTTGGCTGAGGTCTGTGTCGCCCAATTGGAGCGTTACGAACGGGAAGTCAATGTAGGAGGAGCTGAGATTTTTACACAAACGGAGATTGCTTGTTTGGCTTTTGAGGTACTCCATAAACCTGCCAATATAAGTTATTTACCCGACTGGGTAAGACGTTTGATCCTAAAAATGGGCAAATACCTCCTCCCTAAAAGTATCTATGGTGCTATAGAATTTTTCCTTACCACTATGGCGATGGATGTTGTAGCTCCTATGCAAGTAGGCAAACATCGGTTAAAGGCGTTTTTTGAATCCTTAAATTCATCAGCTGAAAGAAAATACTTTATGAATTATCTAAAACGATTAAAACAAAGTGGAGAATTTGAGTATTCTCTAGGGGCTAATGCTGAAGAAATTAAGCATATAGAAGAGGAATTGGGCATCTTGCTCCCTGAGGCATATATGGATTTTCTATCAGAATGTGGTTCTTGTAATTATGGAGATGTCTATATCAATGGCATTTACAAAGAAAAAGACAGTATATCTTATCCTATTGTGGAACTAACTAAACAACTAAGAGAGGACTTACATCTCTCAGAGGATTTTATCGTACTACATTACGAAGTGGACGAATTTCTAACCTTATATAAAGTTTCTAATAAGATACGCCTGAAAGATGCTAAGGTCTTCGAAGCAGATGTTTATTACAATGATAAGGGAGGCTTTGAAATCGACAAACCTACGCCTATGTTTGATTCTTTTGAAGAATATTTCGAAGATTTCTTAGACTTAGCAGAAGAAGATTAACCCAATGAAAAAAGGAAAGATATTATTAGCAGGAGCAACTGGCTATTAGGCAAACATCGGTTAAAGGCGTTTCTTGAATATATAAATCGATCAGCTGATAGATAAATAGGCAATAAGTACATTCCTAACCTATCTGTTAATTAGACAATTAAAAAAATAATTTATTTTATATATCTTTATTCTAAATAAAGGCACGATTTTTGATGGGACAATTTGCTCATTAGCAAATGGATTCATTAACAAATCGCAATTATGATAAAAAAAATCCTCTTTATCTCCCTTTTAGTAATTTCTGTAGGGGTGAATGTAGTTCTTATCAGAAAGATGTTTGTAGGCAACACTCAAGTCCTACCCAATGATACCCGTGTGAGTATCATTGTAAGCCAGTCCAATAGGGACTTTGTTATGCACGAGATGCGTACCTTTGTAGAGGCGCTTCAACAGATCAATGTCGGCATAGCCCAGAACGATCCTGCTCTTATTGCCAAAGTAGCCCGTGCTTCAGGTGGTTCGGTAGCGGGACATGCTCCTGCTGGCCTGTTGGCTTCTATCCCTGCGGAGTTCAAGACTATAGGCTTCGACACCCATGGCAAGTTTGACCAAATCGCCGAGAGTGCCGAGAAGAACTTTGACCCTAAGCATACCGCTGCACAAGTTACTGAACTCTTAGGCAATTGCGTTGCCTGCCACAAAATGTATAGAATGGACGTGAAATAATGAATTCAGGTCTCTATAAGCCCGCACCCCCGGGAGGCAAATTGATGTTTATTCAGTTTGCCTCCTTGTTATTACAAGCCTTTCCTCTTTAAACGAACCAAAAGACTTGATTTTTCTCTCCAAATATTGTATTTTTGCAGCTGAGTTGTCAGCGACTGACTACTAATCATTGACCCCTAAAAATGCTACAAGATTATTTCGCTAAACATATCACTGGTGAAGCCGAGCAGATAGAGGCTCTCTGTAACCTCTTTACCCCACTAAAAATCAAGAAAAAGGACTGCCTTTTACGTCAGGGGGAGGTATGTAGGTTTGAAGCCTATATCACCAAGGGACTTCTCCGCACCTACCATATTGACCGCAATGGCAATGAGCAGGTACTCTTCTTTGGCGCTGAAGACTGGTGGGTTACCGATTTTGATAGCTTTATGTACCAAACCCCCTCTCGGCTCTATATTCAGGCCTTGGAAGATAGTGAACTGCTAGTAATCACCCCTGAGGACAAGCGCTATGCTTTTGAGCATATTCCTATCACTGAACGCCTCTTCCGCCTAATGACCTTGCGCACCCACATTGCCCTTCAGCGCCGTATGATCGATGCACTGAGTAAAACCGCCGAAGAACGCTACCTGGATTTCTTCACCCAATACCCTCATATCGCTCACCGCCTTACTAACATACAAGTAGCCGCCTACTTGGGGGTAACACATGAGTTTGTAAGTAAAATACGAAGAAAATTAGTTAATTAGCTCAGCGGGTCATTATTTGAACTACTTCAATGTTTTTCCCCCTTCCATTATCGTACTTTTGCAGTGTAAAACAAACCTGATAAAGTATGATAATCGTATTAGTCTTTATAATATTTGTCCTCTTGTATTTCCTCTTTCAGAAAAGAGAAGAACATTGGCTTATTTTTGGCAAAGATCACACCTTAAAAAAATTTCACAAAGGCGGACGTACTTTCATTTATGAAAAAACCTCCTTTGGCTCTTCACAGGAAACCGTCTATTACCTATTCCAATTGGTCTATGCACTTACCCAACGCAAGGGTTTTTCCCAGTACAAATATGATTTATATGATTTTTCGTATAACATCTTTTGTTACAAAGAAACTACCTTGAAGATCTTCCGTTATGAAACCTATATCTATCTTATCCGCTCCACTGAGCCTATAAGTATAGAGGAGTTTGAGAGAATTAACCCTTATATTAGCTAATAGGCTAATTAACAAAATCAAATCTATGCTAAAAGAACTCGTACAATACCTAAAAACAGAAAATCCATCGCTTGATGTAGAAGGATTATCCCTACAAGAGCAATATCGTGCTTTGGTCAATGTGCGTCTCGCCCTGCCTATTCCTTCCGATATACTTGCTTTTTCTAATCCGCTATCCTTTTGAACAATTAGCTCGCCAATTCCCTGATACCGTTACTCTTATCCGTATCAATACCCATAACCCCGAAGTTCCTAACCTACCTAATTGTTTTTCTATAGGCAGTAATCAGCTATCAGTAGTCAATAGCCTGTGGTCTAAACTAACGGCTAATTACTAACCATTAAATTATTTGAACGACTTCAATATTTTTCCCCTATCCCTTATCATACCTTTGCACCCGTAATCAAGAACTTTTTATTTCATAAAAAAATATCCCTATTAAGCACAGCCTTCATTCTATGTGCGGGAATTGTAGGCTGTAAAAGTACAAACCACACTACTGACAATCAATCCAACAAAACTCAAAAAGTTATGACACAGAAAACCCAAAAACAACAAGTAACTGAGCTTCTTAAAGCTATTGAAACAGGAGCTGCTGAGACAAAAACAGTGCAACTTACAACCTTTGTTTACAACGTCAAAGTACAAAGATTATACACCTGAACAGCTACGCAACCTTTCGCCTGAAGAAGTAGTCATTTATATGAAAGAAAAATAGTTGAAACCTTTATAATTCAAAAAACAATAAGGAAATCTACCCTTTGCAGCACATCGGAACCTCTCAGGATATCGCCCAAGCAGCGGTATTTCTTGCCAGCGACAATGCCTCATGGATTACAGGCACCATACTGGCTGTAGATGGCGGACTGACAACGAATTAGTTTTGAGTCTTGAGTTATTTCAAATTTAACTTATTTCTTATGTACTCTCCTATTGACTTTCCTTTTCAAATGTCGTATTTTTGCAGTTCAGTAATCAGTAATTAGAAACTGACTTCTGACCACTGACTACTAACAACTGAACCCATGAGCACTGTAATTACAAATATTGACCAATTAGACCTTGTCAATGGCATATATACTTATGCTGATTATCTGATGTGGAAGATCAAAGACCGAGTAGAGATTCTCAAAGGAAAAATCTTTAAGATGAGTCCCGCTCCTGCTATTTCTCATCAAGGCATATCTTTTAACCTATCGGGGTTATTTTTTATGTATTTTCACAACAAACCTTGCAAGGTCTTTGCCTCCCCCTTCGATATTGTTCTTAAAAATAAGGATGGTAAGGAAGATACCGTTGTACAACCAGACCTCTGTGTAGTATGTGACCCTGAGAAATTAGCCGATGGGAAACGCTGTCAAGGCGCCCCTGACCTTATCATAGAAATTCTCTCCCTAGGTAATTCTAGAAAAGAAATGCTTAACAAATATGAACTCTATGAGGAAGCAGGGGTAAGAGAGTACTGGGTAGTACGTCCCGACTACAAAGAGATTACTCAATTTGTTTTAGAAAATGGCCAATATCGCACACTCCCTCCTGTTGTAGAAGGCACTATCATTCACTCGGCAATCTTCCCTGACCTTAGCCTACAGACAGAAGATATTTTTAGATTGTAATACCTTCAGAAGTCAGAAGTCGGTTATCAGCAACTAACTACTAACAACTGGCCTCTGACTACTGACAAACCACTAACAACTGAACCCATGAGCACTGTAATTACAAATATTAACCAGTTAGACCTTGTCAATGGCATATATACTTATGCCGATTATCTGATGTGGAAGATCAAAGACCGCTTGGAACTCCTTAAGGGGAAAATATTCCAAATGGGTGCCCCCAGCTTGACCCATCAGGCTGTATCAAGAAACCTAACGATCCTGATCGGAAATCGTTTTTATAATGCCCCTTGCAAACTCTTTGCGGCTCCTTTTGATGTACGCTTAGCCAAAAAGGGTGAGAAAGACAATGAGGTATATACGGTAGTCCAGCCCGACCTCTGTGTGGTATGCGATGCAGATAAGTTGGACGAAAGAGGTTGCTGGGGCGCCCCTGACCTGATCATAGAAATTCTCTCTCCTGGTAACTCTAAAAAAGAACTCAAAAACAAATACGAACTCTATCAGGAAGCAGGGGTAAGAGAGTATTGGCTGGTACACCCACAAGATGAATATGTGATTATCAATGTATTGGAAAACAACCAATACCGTGCACTTCCCCCTTTTGTAGATAAAGAAGTTACTTCGGTGATCTTCCCTGACCTCAGCTTACAGACAGAAGATATTTTTAGGTTGTGATGCTTTCTGCTCTCTAAAATTACCTCAGGTTAATTTCCCTTTGGATAAAAAACCGTATCTTTGCATCAAAATTTAATTTAGTATTTTTATGAATAGTAAAACAAGAAAAATCGCGGGTTATGTCCTTTCTGGATTGGTAACCTTTGTCTTCGTCGCTACAGGCGCTATGAAGTTCACTGGGAGTGAGCAGAATGTACAAATGGCTGAATTGGTAGGCGGTGCTTCTACACTCCACATCTTAGGCGGGTTACAGATATTCTTTGCCTTACTTTTTTGGATTCCTCGTACTGCTGTGGTAGGCTTTTTGCTTATGGCTTGTTATATGGCCGGAGCTATGGCTACTCATTTGGTTATCAAAGAATCCTTTGTCTTACAGACAGGCATTGAAACCCTTATCTGGGTGACTGGGTTTGTTCGTTTCCCTGAACTTACCCAAAGACTTTGCCCTTGTAATAACTGTAAACAGTAAACAGAAGTCAGAAGTCAGTTTCTGATGACTGACTTCTGACCACTAACTACTGACTACTATCGATGGATTTTGAACGTATCAAGGAAAAACTCGCCATTTTAGCCGATGCTGCTAAGTATGATGTCTCCTGCTCCAGTAGCGGGAGTACGCGTCGTGGCAAAAAAGGTGAATTGGGCAATGCTGCCCCCTTGGGAATCTGCCATTCCTTTACGGAAGATGGGCGGTGTATCTCCTTGCTCAAAATCCTGCTGACCAACCATTGCATATATGACTGTGTGTATTGTGTCTCTCGCCGCTCGAACGATATTGCTCGTTCGGCTTTCTCGGTACAGGAAGTAGTGGATCTGACTATCAACTTCTACCGAAGGAACTATATAGAAGGCCTTTTCCTAAGCTCTGGCGTATTTAAGGATGCAGATACCACCATGGAACGCTTAGTAAGAGTAGCCAAAAAACTGAGAGAGGAGGAACACTTCAACGGGTATATACACCTGAAGACCATTCCTGGGGCGAGTGAACAACTGATCCATGAGGCTGGACTCTATGCCGATCGTCTCTCTGTCAACCTTGAAATACCTACCAAGGAGGGACTCAAGCTACTGGCTCCTGAGAAAGACCACAAGCAGATGGTTGCTCCTATGCAACAGGTGAAGAATGAACTGGCTATCACCTCTTTGGAGCAAAAGAAATTCAAACACACCCCCAAGTTTGCCCCTGCAGGACAGACCACTCAGATGATTATTGGGGCTACAGCCGAGACTGACCAAAAGATTATCCATGTGGCCAGCTATATGTATGAGAAATTTCAACTCAAGCGGGTGTATTACTCCGGTTATGTACCTGTTCTTCAGGACAGTCGCCTCCCCTCTATCTATAGCCAAGTACCTATTGTACGAGAGAATCGCCTCTACCAAGCCGATTGGCTGATGCGCTATTATGGTTTTGACCCCAATGAGATTCTTGACCCTACACAACCTTTTTTGGATTTGGAGATAGACCCTAAGCTCGCTTGGGCGCTGCGTAATCAGCACCTCTTCCCTATCGATGTGAATACCGCACCGCGAGAATTACTCCTACGTATCCCTGGGGTAGGAGTGAGATCCGTACAGAAGATCTTATCCGCACGGACTTTCCAAAAACTCACCTACTATTCCCTCAAACAAATGGGAGTGAGTCTCAGTCGTGCCAAGTACTTTATCACTTGTAGTGGTGCAGAACCCTTGGCAGGGAGTATGGATAGCCTAAGGCTGCGTCGCCTTATCATCGCTAACAGCCAGAGCAAACAGAAAAACAGGTATGACCCCGTTATACCCTTTCCTAATTAACCTATTGGCGAATTGGCACATTAACTAATTGACAAATTGATACATTTACTCTACGATAGTTCCTTTGAAGGATTCCTTACAGCTGTTTTTATAACCTTTGAAAGGCGTTACCCACAGGTGATTATCACGCCTGAGTCTCGTCACACCCCTACCCTATGGAACGAAGAGGAGATCGTTTATACCGATACTACCAAAGCTCAGCGCGTGCTAAGCAAGATCAAAACTATATGGAGCTCAGAGGGAGTGGCCATTGTAATTCGGGCTTTTCTCTCCGAAGAAAATGCAATAGAAAACCATCTCTTGGAGGCTATTCGCCTGATGCTCCAATATCCCGAAGCAAATGTCTTAGAAAACTATGGGCATGTGGCTATTGCACATATTCGGAAGGCTGCTAAGAGTGTAGGGCGTGAGGTGCATAGAGTAAAGGAATTTGTTCGCTTTGAGCAGTTGGGCACGCTCTATTTTGCCAAAATAGTACCGCAGTACGATGTATTGCCTTTGGTGATTCCCCACTTTAAAGCGCGTTTTTCTGACCAAGAGTGGGTACTCTTTGACCCTCAGCGCGCTTATGGATTCTACTACGACCTCAAGGAAGTAATCTCCTTTACCCCAGCTGAGGAGAATTTTGGCAAAACTGCTCAACTCTCCGACGGCTATGAGCAGCTCTGGAAAACCTACTTTCAGCATATCAATATCACTGAGCGCAAAAACACCCGTTACCAACTCAGAAGCATGCCCAAGCGGTATTGGCAGTATCTGCCTGAGACAAAATAACCCAAAATTTGTCCCTCAAGTCCGCCGAGCATTTAAAAATTATCCTTACCTTTGCGTTTATTAATTAGACAATTTGCCAATCACCAATTTAGCCAATTAATCAACAAATTAGCTCACTGGCAAATTAGCTCATTAACTCATTAACAATGGAACATATTTATTTTATAGGCATAGGAGGAATCGGTATGTCCGCCTTGGCTTTATACTATCGCTTCAAAGGAAAAGAGGTGCGTGGCTATGACCGTACCCCTTCCGATATTACTGAGATGCTCTCCCAAAAGGACATTGCTATTACTTTCTCGGAGGACTTGGATTTTATCCCCAAAAATTATACCCCAGAAAACACCCTGGTAGTCTATACCCCTGCTATCCCAAAGGAGCACAAACAGCTCGTCTATTTCCAAACACATGGCTATAAGGTTTGCAAGCGTTCTGAGGTATTAGGGCTTATCACAGAGGATAGTTTTTGCTTGGCCGTAGCAGGTACCCATGGCAAGACAACTACCAGCAGTATCTTAGCCCATATCTTGGTAGAATGTAAGGCGCCGGTGAGTGCTTTCTTAGGAGGTATTTGTGAGAACTTCCAAAGCAATTTCATCTGTAAGGGAACTGAACTTACAGTGGTAGAAGCCGATGAGTTTGACCGCTCTTTCTTGCGCCTAAGCCCGTCCATTGCTTGTATCACGGCTGTAGATGCCGACCACTTAGACATCTATGGGACAGCGGAAGAGTTCCAAAAAGGATTTGAGGACTTTACCCATCGCCTCAAGCCTGGGGGAAAACTCATCGTACGCAAGGGACTACCCTTTGCAGGGCTTACCTATGGCATTGCCGATGGTAGTGATTATGAGATTTCTCAAGTGAAAGTACAAAACGGAGGCTACCACTTTACTTTAAGCTATACCGATCCTAAGACAGGCCAACGTGAAGAGGTCAAGGACTGTACCCTCTTCCGTCCTGGAGAACATCACCTACTCAATGCCTTGGCTGCCGTGGCGGTAGCACATCAGGCAGGCTATCCCTTAGCTGATTTAACACGTGCCTTAGCGAGTTTCAAGGGGGTCAAAAGGCGCTTTAGCTATATCATCAATACCCCTGAGCAAGTCTTTATAGATGACTATGCCCACCACCCTACCGAGCTAAATGCACTCTATAATGGGGTGAGAACTATGTACCCCAATGAGGAGATAACTATTCTCTTCCAGCCACACCTCTTTACCCGCACACGCGACTTTGCTGAGGGTTTTGCTAAGAGTCTTTCACAGTTTGACCGTGTCGTCCTCTTAGATATTTATCCCGCCAGAGAACTCCCCATAGAAGGAGTAACCTCACAATGGCTTTTGGATAAAATAGAGAACCCTAACAAAGTACTTTTATCCAAATCCGAGATTATCAACTATTTACAAGCTCATCCTGCTCGTGTTTTAGTCCTAGCTGGTGCAGGTGATATAGGGGTAGAGGTAGAGAAGATCAAAAAGTTTTTGGAAAAAGACGTATAAAAATTTGCACAGCAAAAAAAAAGTACGTACTTTTGCGGCCGAAAACGGGAAGATACTCAAGCGGCCAACGAGGGCAGACTGTAAATCTGCTGGTTTTACCTTCGCAGGTTCGAATCCTGCTCTTCCCACAGTGTCATTCCTTAGTGAATGACTTTTTTTTTGCCCCTAAAAAGCACTTTTCCAATAAACCCCATATTTGTGAATGATGAAAAGTTATATCAAGGCTATTTCTACCTATTTCCCTAAGAATATTCTCACCAATGATGCCATTTCAGCACAATTTCCTGAATGGAATAGCGAAAAAATTCTTCAGAAAATAGGTATTGAACAGCGTTACGTTGCCCAGGCAGATGAGTGCGCCTCCGATATGGCTACCCAAGCCGTACTAAACCTTATAGAGGAACATCATTTGGACAAAAATACCATTGATTTTCTCCTACTTTGCACCCAAACTCCCGATCATATTCTCCCTACTACAGCCTGCATTGTACAAGAGAAGGTAGGCCTGCCCACCACTTGTGCCGCTTTGGACATCAACCAAGGTTGTTCGGGCTATATCTATGGGCTTTCCCTAGCCAGTAGCCTTATTGCCTCTGGTAATTTTAAGAATGTGATTTTAGTAACGGCAGACACCTATACCAAGTATGTACACCCCAAGGACAAAGGTAACCTAAGTATCTTTGGCGATGCCGCTACCGCTACCCTTGTCTCCACCGAAGGAACATATTGCATAGGAAAACCTACCCTAGGCACTGATGGTGCTGGAGCTGAAAACCTAATCATTCGCAATGGAGGTACCCGCTCTCCCCGCAACGAAAACCCCAATGACTTGGATAATTTCGTGGATATGAAAGGAGGGAAAATCTTCAATTTTATTGTGAAACGTACCCCTGAAGTAGTCTATGACAATTTGAAAATCAACGGATTTGATATAAATGATATAGACCTCTTTGTCTTTCATCAGGCCAATACCCATATCCTGAATAAGGTACGTGAGGACATGGAAATCCCTCAGGAGAAATTTGTTATAGAAATGCGGTATTATGGTAATACCATTTCTTCCACCATTCCCATTGCTCTTTCCGAGCACCTACGCAAATATCCTGAAAAACCAAGCAAAAGGATACAGTTTGTTGGTTTTGGAGTAGGCTACTCATGGGGTGCTATTTGTATAGAAAAACCGTAAAAAAGAAAGGAAATCATATGAAACGTGTAGTAGTAGGACTTAGTGGAGGGGTAGATAGCAGTGTGGCCGCCTACCTACTCCAAAAGCAAGGATATGAGGTCATTGGCCTCTTTATGAAGAATTGGCATGATGATTCGGTTACCATCTCCGATGAGTGTCCGTGGCTAGAGGACAGCAATGACGCCCTTATGGTCGCTGAAAAATTGGGTATTCCCTTCCAAACGGTGGATATGAGCGTACCCTACAAACAGCGTATTGTGGATTATATGTTCCGAGAATACGAACGTGGTCGCACCCCCAATCCCGATGTGCTTTGCAACCGCGAAATCAAGTTTGCCACCTTCCTCGAATACGCGCTGAACTTAGGAGCAGACTATGTAGCTACAGGGCACTATTGCCGCAAGGATACTATAGAAGTCAACGGACAAACCATCTATCGCCTATTGGCAGGAAAAGATCAAAACAAAGACCAATCCTATTTCCTCTGTCAGCTCTCCCAAGCACAGCTCGGCCGTGCCCTCTTCCCTATAGGCGACCTACAAAAGAGTGAGGTACGCGCCATTGCCAAAGAATTAGGTCTTGTTACTGCCGAAAAGAAGGATTCCCAAGGCCTTTGCTTTGTTGGTAAGGTACGCCTGCCTGAGTTCCTGCAGCAACAACTTGCCCCTAAAAAAGGAGATATTATCCAAATCCCTAGCACTTGGCAAGGTTATCAGGACAAAGAAAGTTCTAAGCTCTTTGAGTGTTATGAGGACGAACTGAAATACTACGCGGAAAAATACCACTATTCCCCCACAGACGGTAAAGTGGTTGGCCAGCACGATGGCGCTCATTTTTTCACTATAGGACAGCGTAAGGGACTACATGTAGGAGGCACTGTGGAGCCTCTCTTTGTCATAGATACAGATACCGAAAAAAATATTATCTATGTAGGGGAAGGACATGCCCACCCAGGACTTTTTAGGCGTACCCTATTTGTTAAAAAAGAAGATATTCATTGGATTCGCACCGATTTAGCACTATCTTTGCTCCAAACCATGGAAACAATGGTACGTATTCGCTATCGTCAGCCCTTGCAAAAAGCTACTTTATATCTGAATGACAGCGGGTTATACATTGATTTTACAACTCCACAAAGCGCTATTACCTCAGGACAATTTGCCGCTTGGTACATAGAAGACGAGCTAATTGGCTCAGGTGAGATATATTAATTATGTGTTAAACCATTAAATACGCTTCATACTTAGACAAAAATTCCTACTTTTGTCCTAACAAAATAACTAAAAACCTAATTTTTATGTCAGTAGAATTACAAAATAATGAGACACCTGAAAGAAAAAAAGGAGGTGGTCTTATCATTGCTTTGTTGTCTATAGGACTCGTAGGAGCAGGTGGCTATGCTTTCTACCAATCCAACGAAGCAAGAAAAAACGAAGAAGCCATTTTAGAGAAACGCGACCAGGTTATCAAAGAGTTAGAAAGCTTGCAAAAAGACTATGACGAAGCGGTAACCGTTTCCAAGCAAAACGCCGATGAACTGGCCGATGCTAAAGCCCGTATTGCTCAGTATATTGACTCGCTTAAGACTATGAAAGCCGATATCAATGTACTATTCAAGTATCGTGATCAAGTAGAAGTGCTCAAAAAAGAACGCCAACGCCTACTGGCTATCAACGATTCTTTGCGCAAGTATAATGTAAAGGTAACTCAGGAGCGTGATAGCACTGCTTTGGCACTGAATGTACGTACCACTCAGCTGGATTCTGTATCACAAAAAGCAAGCGAACTAAGCAAGGTGATAGATGAAGGTTCTATCCTCAGCCTTAAGAGCCTTACAGCTCAAGGAATAAAAGAGAAATCAGGCGGCAGATATGTGGATAAAGAACGTTCAGGAGCTGTAGATAAAATTAAGGTATGCTACACTGTAGGTGTTAATAGAATCGCTCCTGTGGGTAATCGTACTTTCTATGTACAAGTACTTAGCCCTAATGGTATTACCTTAGGAGACAATGATACAGCTACTGTAGGGGAAAAAACAGTAAATTACAGTGCTGTTAAGAAATTCCTCTACGAGCGCAACCCTGTAGATGTATGCGAATATATCTCCTCTATCACTAAGAAATACGAACCAGGTACTTACCAAGTATTTGTATTCGATGATCAGTTACGCGAAATTGGAAAAACAGAACTCAACTTACGGTAAACAACGGATTATACTCATATAAACAAGAAAAAACGGCTTTATAGGCCGTTTTTTTTGTTTTCAGTTTGCGTTTGATAATTAAAAATAATAAAAATTAAAGATAGAGATAATTTAGTTTTCTTGTCCTTAAAAAAGGCCATCCCTATAGGACAGCCCTTTGAAAAGTTATTTATATTTAGTATTTTTTCTATTAGAAAATAGATTGTAGGTCTTTTTTGTAACGAGCCAAAAGAGAACGAGTAATACCTAAGTTCGCTTTAGAAGAATCTACTACCAAATATACAAAATAGTTTCCATTAGGAGCCACATCGATCACGTGGATTTGGTGGGTCAGGGTGATAAGAATATCCTCTATCTTTTCCTTACCTTCCAAACCTAAGATACGCAGCGCATTCATTTTAGCCTTTACCACTTCCAAGTTGTAAGCGGATGCTAAATTGGGGTCAAAAGTAGGATCCGCAGACACAGCCACATAAGACACCCCTGATTTTACTTCAGTTACAGAAACGGCAATAAAGCCAGGTACGTTGGCCTTAATGTCTTGTACAAATTTGTCTAATACATTAGTCATAAGAAATGCGGTTTTAAATTACTTAAAATTTAGATGAGGCATCAAGCGGATTCGAACCGCTGTATAAGGTTTTGCAGACCTCTGCCTAGCCCCTCGGCCATGATGCCTTTTTACAGGATGCAAATGTAGAACTTTTTTTTTGAGTGTGCAAATAATTAGTCAATTATTTTTACACTTACTTGTGCTACATCTCCTCCTATAGGTGGATTTATCTTAGCTACTTCTATCTCCACAGAAGTAACTTCTTGAAAATCAGCTTTTATAGCTTGCAAGATACGTCCTGCCACATGTTCTAAAAGTTCGGAACGTATAGCCATTTGATCCTTGACAATTTGGTTAAGCCTTACATAATCTAGGGTATCGGCAAGACGATCGCTCTTAATAGAGGCACCCAAATCCGCCCAAACAGTCAGATCTACACGATACCAGCTACCAATCTGTGCTTCCTGCTCAAGACAACCATGGTAGGCATATATCCTAATATCGTGGAGAGAAATACTACTTTTCATGCTTTATTATCTTTCAGTACAGTTACAACCACCGATACCTTGGAACATATCGATACCGA
>ERZ773035.901-NODE-901-length-22683-cov-20.455056_pt1 | contig 22683 bp, 11 predicted proteins | sample MGYA00511487_ERZ773035 | MGnify/ENA primary metagenome ERZ773035 (study PRJEB29015, sample SAMEA2737985) | human oral metagenome | biome: human oral; feature: human-associated habitat; material: dental | place: China | collected 2024 ...
TCCCCATGGAGCTGGCCACGGTCGTCCAGGAGAACATCAAGGTCATCTACGTGCTGCTGCAGAACTACGGCTTCTGCTCCATCGGGTCGCTGTCGGAGTCCCGGGGCTCGCAGCGCTTCGGCACCAAGTACCGCCAGCGCGGCGGCGGGTCCCACCTGGAGGACGCCGAGACGGTCCGGGGCGTGGACATCGCCGCCAACGCCGAGTCCTGGGGGCTGAAGGTCTACCGGGTGTCCACGATCGAGGAGTTCAAGGAGGCCTACGCCCTGGCCCACGCGGGCGAGGAGGCCGCCATGATCCACATCGAGACCGACCTGTACGGCCCCAACCCGCCGTCCTCCTCCTGGTGGGACGTGGCGGTCTCGGGCGTCTCCCGCCTGGAGTCGACGCAGCAGGCCTACGAGCGCTACCTGGAGGACCGCAGGCCCCAGCGCCACTACCTGTGAGCGCCGGCGCCCCCTGTGCCCACGGGGCTCGAGTGGCTGGGTGCTGCCCAAGGGTGAGGGAGCGATGGCGACGAGGGCCTGGGAATCAGGTAGAGTTGCGTGAGCGCTAGGCGTTGCTGCTGAGCGCGTCGAGCGTGGGAATGGGGTGAAAGCGTGGCGTCCACGGCTGGCGTCCAGGTGGTTGCGACGGTCCCCGTGCCGTACAGGCTGTCCTTCGTGGTGGGGGGCCTCCTGTCCGCCGAGGCGACGATCGCCGTTCCCCTCTACCTGAGGCTCCATGACTGGACTGCAGTCCGCGCAGCACTCGCTGAGGACAACCTGCTGCACGCGCGTACGCGCGCCACCGGGGTCCGCCTCGCCAGGGAGGTGGTGCAGAGGATGTCGACGCTCGGCGACGCCGAGCTCTGCTACCTGGCAACGGCCCTCTCGCCGGACCGCAGGCACCTGATGTGGGCGGCTGCCTGTCGTCACTACGAGATCGTTGCTGACTTCGCCCATGAGGTCCTGAGGGGCAGCTATCTGCGTGGCATTCATGCGCTATCTGCCGAGGACTTCGAGCGCTTTTGGGACGCGAAGGCCCTGTGGCACAGCGAGCTGGAGGCGACCAAGCTGTCCACCCGCGCCAAGATTCGCACCAACCTCTTCCTCGCGATGCGTCAGGCTGGCCTGCTGGAGGAGGGAGGCATCGTCGCGCCCCTGCTCTCGCGCGAAGTCCGTCTGCTCCTGGACCAGCGCGCCCCGAGTGACCTGCGCTTCTTCCCGGTCAGGAGCAGCCTGTGAGCAGCCGAGACCTCGTCGCTGAGGAGCGCCACGTCCTGGCGGTCCTGTCTTCCGAGCGCTTCCTTAGGATGGAGGGCCTGGGCAACGAGGTCCCTTTCTTCATCTGGGCCTACCCGCCCCAGCAGGAGCTTGAGGTCCAGGAGGCCACCGGGCGCATCCTCTCCGTCCTGCGCTCCGAGCGTGGCCTGAACGTGCTCGCCGTGGACCTCTTCGATCTCTCCATCACTCTGTTGGAGGAGCGGGGGCGGAGCGTGCTTGACCGCCTGGAGGCCGTGGAGCCCACCCGCAGCAGGTCGGACTTCCGCCGCGACCTGCAGCGGATGCTCGACCCCGAGAAGCACATCGTTCCCGCCATCAAGCAGCAGATCGACGTCGAGGCGGACCTGGACATCCTCGTACTAACCGGCGTTGGACGGGTCTTCCCCTTCGTCCGCTCACACAACATCCTCAACAACCTCCAGCGCGCTGCGTCCCGTATCCCGGTGCTCACGCTGTTCCCGGGGGAGTACCGGCAGGCGGCCGGCTTGGGCTCCTCCCTGGTGCTCTTCGACCGGCTGACGGATGACCAGTACTACCGCGCCAAGAACATCATGGAACAGGAGCCAGCATGAGCCCTGCGGCGATCGGCAGCCTCTTCACCAAGGAGGTCTCGCGCCCCATTGAGGGAGTCGTCAAGGCCGACGACACCGAGCACCTGTCCGTGGAGATCGACGAGTACGTCCTCACGGGGGAGACCGCCTCCGCGCTGTCGGACTTCCTGGAGGTCTACACGGCGCCGGTCTACGGAGGTGGCAATGGCGTGTGGATCTCGGGCTTCTTCGGCTCGGGTAAGTCGCACCTGCTGAAGATGCTCGCCCATCTGCTGGGGGATGTGCCCGGTGAGGGCGCCGCCAGGCGGCCGGCCGCTGAGGCCTTCGCGGCCAAGGCGCAGGGTGATGCCATGCTCGGCGGCCTGCTGGCCAGGGCGGGCCGGATTCCGGCGACCTCCCTGCTGTTCAACATCGATCAGAAGGCGCCGCTGATCGACAAGAACCAGACGGATGCCCTGCTGCAGGTGTTCGTCAAGGTCTTCAATGAGGCGCGCGGCTACTACTCGGGGGATCCCTCGGTCGCCCGTTTCGAACGCGACCTGGACCGCCGGGGCCTGCTGGGCGACTTCACGGCGGCCTTCGAGGACGCGGCCGGGGTGGCGTGGGAGCAGGGTCGGGAGGAGGGGATCCTTCAGGAGCACAATGTCACCCTGGCGTGGTCCCGGGTCACGGGGGAGGCGGGCACGCACAACATTCTCAGCCGCTATGAGGACCAGTACTCGCTGTCCATTGAGGATTTCGTGGATGAGGTCGCCCAGTGGCTGGCCGCCCAGGCCCCGGAGCACCGTCTGCTGTTCATGGTAGATGAGGTGGGGCAGTTCATCGGCTCGGACACCCGGCTCATGCTCAATCTGCAGACGATTGTGGAGACGCTGAGCACGAAGTGCGCGGGCCGGGCGTGGGTGTGTGTCACCAGCCAGGAGGACATGGATGGTGTCATCGGTGACCGCACCAGGACCCAGGGCAATGACTTCTCCAAGATCCAGGCGCGTTTCGCCACCCGCATGAAGCTGACGAGCCGTGATGTGAAGGAGGTGATCGAGAAGCGTCTGCTGGGCAAGAATGCCGACGGCGAGGCGGCTCTCGACCCCCTGTACTCGCGGCACCACGCGAGCTTCCGCACCCTCTTCGACTTCGTCGACGGCACGAAGACGTACCGCAGCTACGAGGGCAGGGAGGGCTTCATCCGGCGCTACCCCTTTGTCCCTTACCAGTTCCCCCTGTTCCAGGAGGCTCTGGTGGGCTTGTCCGACCACAATGTGTTCGAGGGGCGCCATGCCTCCGTGGGTGAGCGCTCGATGCTGGGCGTCGTCCAGAGCGTGGTCACGGATCTCGCTGGCAGCCCGGTGGGAACACTGGTGCCCTTCGACGCGATGTTCTCCGGTATCCGCCAGGCCGTGAAGTCTGCGGCCACCCGGAACATCACGACGGCGGAGACCCACCTGCAGCCCGGAGCGGTCAAGGAGGTCGCGGTCCGCCTGCTCAAGGCCCTGTTCCTCGTCAAGTACGTGAACGGCTTCCATGCCACGCCGCGTAATCTCACCATCCTGGTGCGCCGTGGCCTCGACGAGGATGCGGCCTCGTTGAGCGACCAGGTGACGCAGGCTCTGGACCTGCTGGAGCGCGAGACCTACGTCCAGCGCAACGGCTTGGCTTACGAGTACCTGACCAACGAGGAGCAGGACGTCGAGCAGGAGATCAAGACCACCGATGTTGACTCGGAGGACGTCTCTAAACTTCTGGCGGGCATCATCAAGGATGACATCACCAGGGTCTTGTCCGTGCGGCACGAACCCACGGGACGGGATTTTAAGTACGAGCTGCGTATCGACGAGTCCTCGTACAGCCGCCCCCACACATTGACGGTGCACTACATCACGTCGGCGCTGGGCCAGCCCCGCGAGGTGGTTCTGGCCCAGTCCATGGGGCGTGACGAGCTGCGGGTTCTGCTTGCGGATGACAAGCGCATGTATCAGGACCTGAGGCTGTACGTGCAGACTGATAAGTACGTGCGTCTGCGCAGCGGCTCCGAGCTCACTGAGACCCGTCGGCACATTCTTGAGGCCAAGAGCAGGCAGAACCAGGAACGACGCCGGGGGCTGGTGGAGCGGGTGAAGCAAGCCGTCGCTGGTGCCGAGCTCGTCATCGCCGGCGATCCTGTAACGGTCTCGGCCTCCGATCCCGGGCGTCGCATCGAGGAGGGGGTGCTGGTGCTTGTCACGCGCACGTTCACTCACCTTCCGCTGCTCGGCGACCTCGCCTACTCCGAGTCTGGCGTCGCCCGCATCCTCGACAAGGGTCCGGCGCTGATGAGCCGGGAGGCCGACGCGCTTCAGCCGGCTGCGGAGGAGATGACCTCGTGGCTGGTCAGGCAGCGTGGGCTTGGCGCGAGGACCACGGTGAAGCAGATCGTGACCTACTTTGAGGACAAGCCCTACGGCTGGAGCCTCGCCGGGATCCTGTGCACGATCGCGCGTCTGGTGGCTTCGTCGCAGGTGACGCTCTCCCTGGACGGCCGTGAGGTCAAGCGCACCGAGGTTCCTGGCGTCCTGCGCAACCTGAAGAAGCGCGAGTTGGTTCTTGTGGCCCCACAGCGTCAGTTCGATGCCGCCGCGGTGCACCGCCTACGCTCCTTCGCCCAGGAGTTCCTGGCCGAAGCCGACCTGCCGGGTGACCCGCGGGACCTTATCGATGCGGTCAAGGACCGCCTGGCCTCCGAGCAGCGTGAGCTGCGAATCCTGCAGGAGACCCGCTGCGCGCAGTACCCCTTCCGGAGCGTCCTGGACGAGCCGATCCACCTGCTGGGCGAGACACTGGACCACCCTGCTGAGTGGTACCTCGACGAGCTGCCCTCCCGCGCGGATGCGTTGCTGGATGCCAAGCAGGACGTCATCGACCCGGTGAGGCACTTCATCGCGAGTTCTCAGGCGGGGATCTACGACGACGCGCACCGTCTCCTGGACGACAGCCGAGACAGTCTGGCTTACCTGCCCGGGGATCTCTCCGAGAAGGTGAGGTCCATGCTCGACGATCCGCGGATCTTCCGCGGGCACGGGAGCGCCCGACTGAAGGAGGCCTCCTCGGCGCTACGTGCCTGCCTTGACGCGAGGCTTGACGAGGAGCGCCGAGGTGCCGAGCAGGTGGTGCGCGAGAGGATGGAGGCGGTGCGGGCCAGCGCCGCCTGGGCGGAGACCGACGACGAGGCTCGCGCTAAAGCCGATAACTGGGCTGCCGATGCCGCGAAGCGTGTTGCCACCGCGTCCTCCGTGCCGGCGATCCGCCAGGCCGCGGCTGACTTCGACGAATCCGGGTACGCCGAGGTCCTTGCCGTTGTCGAGGCGGGACGCGGGCCACGGGTGGTGCAGAGCGACTCCTCCGCGCCGCCGACCCCGCAGATCGTGCCGATCCGCAGCCTTCGACGGCCACGCACCAGGCTCCTGCGGACCACAGCCGACATTGACGCCTATGTCGAAGAGCTACGTCATCTCCTCAACGAGGCCATCGAGTCCGGGAAGCAGGTGTCCCTGTGATGAACACACGCAAGCTCGAGTCCTTCGCGTCCGCGGCCCGGACCCTGCTCATCGCTCAGGTTGCTGCGCGTATGACCGCCGTTCTTTCTCCGACGTCGGCCGCTCGGGTGGAGGCGCCCACAGCTGTGAGAGCGCTGGAGGCGCGTATCCGCGAACGGGGCGGAGAGGAGAGGGGCAGGCAACATGTGGCTGAGGAGCAGGCCTACGTCTGGTTCAACCGGATCATTGCCCTGCGCTTCATGGACGCCAACGGCTACACGAGCCCGGCACTTGTCTCCCCGGACGCGGGCCGGACTGCGGGCCAGCCGGCAGTACTTGCGGCCGCCAAACGGGGCGAGCTGGATCCAGAGGTCTTCAGGAACCCTGCTTCCATGCAGCGGATCATGGGACTGCTGGACGGGACGATGTCGAGCCCGGACGCACAAGGTGAGGCCTACGGCTTGATCCTGGCGGCCTACTGCGCCCACTGGAACACCGGGATGCCTTTCATGTTTGCTCGCGGGGGCGACTACACGGGCCTACTCATGCCGACGGACATGCTCTCTCAGGACTCGGTGCGCGCCCGCGCGGTCGAGATGCTGTCGGCGGAGGACTGCCGGGATGTGGAGGTCATTGGCTGGCTGTACCAGTTCTATATCTCGGAACGGAAGAACGAGGTCTTTGCGGCCTTCAGCAAGGACCGGAAGGCCGGCGCGGACGAGATCCCCGCCGCCACCCAGCTCTTCACCCCGGACTGGATCGTCCGCTACCTCGTGCAGAACTCGGTGGGCCGGTTGTGGATGATCAACCATCCTGAGTCACGGCTCGTGGAGCAGATGGAGTACTTCGTCGAGCCTGCCGATCGGGGTGACAACGTCCTGCGGATCAGCAAACCCGAGGAGCTGACTGTCGTAGACCCGTGCTGCGGCTCCGGGCACATGCTCACCTACGCCTTCGACCTGCTGTACGCGATCTACGAGGAGGAAGGCTATGCCCCCTCCGAGATTCCGGGCCTCATCCTCACCCACAACCTGTATGGGACCGAGATCGACCCGCGGGCCGCGGCCTTGGCGTCCTTCGCTCTCATGATGAAGGCGCGCTCACGCCAGAGGGGCTTCCTGCGGGCCCCGGTCCAGCCACGCATCTGTGTCGTCAAGCCGGTGGAGTTCACGGCGACCGAGCTCGACCAGCTGGCTGGTGTGGGGCAGGGTGCTCAGGAGAGTCGGGACTTCTGGCAGAGCTTCATGCACGCGGACGTCCTGGGATCTCTCATCCGCCCCGATGCCGCAGCGCTGACCGACGCGCAACAGCGCCTTGAGGCTATGGCCTCCAACACGCTCGACGGAACTGAGCTGTTCGCTCGGGCAGAGCGAGTGGTGACCCAGGCCGAGTACCTGGCGCGCACCTACACGGTGGCCGTGACGAACCCGCCCTACATGGGCGGCAAAAGAATGGACGATGTCCTGTCCAGGTGGGTGAACAAGCACCACCCGCAGGCCAAGGCGGATCTCTACGCCGCCTTCATCGAACGCTGCCTGGCCCTCGCCGACGGCGAGCACGGTCTGGTTGCCATGATCACCATGCAGTCGTGGATGTTCCTCATTTCCTTCGAGAAGTTGCGTCGCGTCCTCCTGCGTGAGGCGCCGCCTGCGACGATGCTGCATCTGGGGGAACGAGCCTTCGACTCGATCGGGGGCGAGGTCGTCTCGACGACGGCCTTCGTCCTGCAGCCAGGGCGCGCGGCCGACGACCCCGGGACGTACCTCCGTCTCGTGCAGGGGAGATCAGAGGCGGCCAAGAAGGATCTGCTGGCTCGGACTCTCGCGGGTGACGATGAGTGTCTCTTCGAGGTCACAGCACGCACGATGCTGGCCCTCCCCGGTGTACGGCTCGCCTACTGGCTGTCACAGGCGATGACGCGAGCCTTTACCGAGGGGCAGCCGCTTGGGGAGATCGCGGTGCCGAAGGTCGGGCTTCAAACCGGGAACAATGATCGGTTCCTACGCCAGTGGTTCGAGGTCTCACGTGACCGCTCCTGCTTCGGCGCGACATCCCGTGAAGCGGCCGCCGACAGCGGCGCTACGTGGTTCCCTCATCTCAAGGGAGGTGGGTTCCGCAAGTGGTGGGGAAACCAGGACTACGTCGTCAACTGGGCGCACGACGGTGTGGAAATTCAGGACTATAGAGACGCACATGGCAAGCAGAAATCACGTCCACAGAACATCGACTCCTACTTCAAGCCCACCATCTCGTGGTCACGAGTTACATCAGGAGAAGCGTCCTTTCGCATCAATGGCGAGGGTTTTATTCCCAATGATGTTGCCCCCGTTCTCGTGTGCTCGCAAGTGGACGTGCTTGCCCTCCTGAATTCTAGTGTTGCCAGCAAGATCGTCGAGTTCTTGTCTCCGACTGCACATGTTGAGGTGGGGCAGGTCTCGGAACTGCCTGTCATGACAGCGTTAGGTGTGGATTATGAGAATCGTGCGCGGGAAGTGACGCGTCAAATTGACATCTCGCTTTCTGACTGGCGTTCCCACGAGACCTCGTGGGAGTTCCAGTCCTCACCGCTTGTGCAGCGGGCGGAGCCGGGCGGGTCACTGGAGGATGCCCTGGAGCGCTGGTGGCAGGACTCTGTCAACGTCGCACGTGAGGCTCAGGAGCTGGAGATCGAGAACAACCGCTACTGGGCCCGCGTCTACGACCTTGAGGATGAGGTGCCCATCGAGGTACCGCTCAGCCGGGTCTCCCTCACCTCGAACCCCTGGTTCCGCTACGCTAAGACGAGCGCGAGCACAGAGGAGAACTACCGCAGGCTCTTCACCGAGGACGCCATCCGGGACCTCATCTCCTACGGCGTGGGCTGCATCCTCGGCCGGTACAGCCTCGACGCGCCCGGCCTCGTCCTCGCCGACCAGGGGGCAAACCTGGACGACTACCTGCGCAGCGTGCCGGATCCGTCCTTCCGACCGGACTCCGACGGCATCATCCCGGTGACCGACGTCGAGTGGTTCGAGGATGATATCGTTACGCGTTTCCGGGTCTTCCTGGCCGCCGCCTTCGGGAGAGAGCGGTTGGAGACGAACGTCCGCTACCTGGAAGAAGACGTGCTCGGCAAGTCTTTGCGCCAGTACTTCGTTAAGGACTTCTACCCCGACCACTGCAAGCGGTACTCGAACCGCCCGATCTACTGGATGTTCTCCTCACGGCCGGAGGCGGGGGCCGCCTTCCGCGCCCTCGTCTACCTGCACCGCTATAGGCCGTCCACGCCCAGCACGGTGCTGGGCGAGTACCTTCGCGCCTTCCAGGCCAAGCTCCGGGCGGCGATCACCCGCCTGGAGGGTACCGGCACCGCGGCGGACCTCAAGCGGGCGGACGCTCACCGCCGGGCGCTCGCTGAGTGCGAGGACTACGAGCGCGACGTCCTGTTCCCTCTGGCCTCACGGGGCTTGACGATCGACCTCGACGACGGCGTTCTTGTCAACTACCTTCGTATGGGTCGCGCCCTCCAGAAGGTGGCCTCCATCGAGAAGAAGCGCACCGACGCCGCCACCTGGACCTGGCCCACCCAACCCGTGACTCCGGAGGGATTGTGATCACGTTCTTCGAGTCGGCAGATGAGCTGATACTGCACTACTACTCTGACTATGTGGAGGCGGGGTGGATCGACTCCAGACTGAAAGAGAAGGGTGCGATCAGCATCAAGAACGTGTTCACTTTCGGTCCCGACGATGTGTTCGAGGACTCTCGCGACAAAGGTGGCGGAAGTGATGTCGACTCCGACCTTCTCGATGAGGGGTCGCCTGACTCTAAGGACTTTCGGATTGGCGTTGCCGACGGTGGCTACTGGCGACTGCGTGCTAGAGTTCTGGGGCTCAGGCAAGACGTGCTCGTCGCGCGTTCAGTTCAACTGACTGCAGGGATGTTTGTCGCCGAGAGGAATATCTCGGTGTTTAGGAGGATGGAGCGTGTCGCCGACCGACAGATTGTGATCGGTGGCGAGCGTCCGGACGCCATTCCAGAGGAGGACTTCCGGGTGCTCCTCAAGCAGTTCCCTACGTCAACTGAATGCAGACTGTACTCCGACGCGCGGGTGGGGAGGGTCATTCAAGAGTACTATGCGAGCGCAGGGGAAGCGGAGCGAAAGCTCCAGAAGCATCTGGATGCAAAGAGGTCGGCCCGGTCCTCGAGGAAACGTGAACCATATGTCATCAGTGAGATGGAGCTTGACAAGTTCACCTTCGTGCGAGAGCGATTCTCGGAGATGCTCGAAGACGCTGAGCCCTACTCGGAACGTGAGTGGCAGACCGAGGTTGCGGGACTGTTCTGCCTGATATTTCCAAGGTACGTTTATGTGCTGGAAGACGTGAAGATCAAGGAGAGCTATTCTCGTCCGGGCGAGAGCGTGCGCCGTGAAATAGATATGGTGCTTGTTGACTCGAGCGGGCGCGTTGACATTCTCGAGATCAAGAAGCCCTTCGCTGATTGTCTGGTGTCCCGCTCCTGCTACCGTGACAATCACGTGCCCAAGCATGAGCTGTCGGGCGCGGTGATGCAGTGTGAGAAGTACTTGTTCTACCTCAATTGCGGTGGATTGAGGTCCGAGAAGGCGATTCAAAAACGATTGGTGGCCGAGATGCGAGATGCGCCTCAGGTGAGGATCGTCAATCCCCAGGCGTACATTCTCGCGGGTCGGGACCACGGCTTGACGCAAGAGCAGAAGTTTGACTTCGAGTTTATGCGGCGAGGTGGACGGGGTGTCGTCGATATCATTACCTACGATGACTTGCTGCGCCGTCTGGATACGATGATCGAGGCATTGCGTGCGAAACTGTCGGGTTCGCAACGACGCGACGACGCACGACAGGACGATCGAGACGTATGACCAGCTACCTCAACCTCGGTCCGGGTGGGCGGGTCGTCGACCGGGAGGGCAAGACTCTGGAGCTCAAGCGGGACCTCAGCTCGCCCGCAGGCCCGCTGCGGACCATCACGGCCTTTGCCAACTCGGCGGGCGGACGCCTCGTCATCGGCGTCGAGGATGACGGCACCGTCGTCGGCGTTGCTGATCCCCTCGCTGAGGAGGAGCGTGTCGCCAGCCTCATCAGCGATGGCATCTCACCGCAGTTGGTCCCCGCCATCGATCTGATGCCCCTCGGAGACAAGACCATCCTCGTCGTCGACGTCCCCCTCAACACCCGGCGCCCCCACCACATGACCCGGCAGGGTCCAGAGGCAGGTGTCTATGTGCGGCTTGGCTCCACCACCCGTCAAGCGGACGCGGCACTGGTCGCAGAGCTTGAACGCAGCGCGCGGGGTGTCGCCTTCGAAGACCTCCCCGAGCCCCGTGCCGATCTCGCAGACCTTAACCTTGACGTCCTGTCCGACCTGCGCGGTCGGCCAACCGACATCGACGACCTGCTCGCGCTCGGACTTGCAGTTCAGCAAGGAGGCCGGGTCGTTCCCACGAACGCAGGCATCCTCGCCGCCTGCCCGGACCCGACTCGCTTCCTGCCCTCGGCCTGGGTCCAGTGCGGACGCCTGCGTGGACCCCACGGCACGGATATCTTCGACCAGACAGAGATCCGCGGTCCCATGCCACTGGCCGTGGACCAGGTCATGAGCTTCCTCCTCAAGCATGCCTACAAGACTGCCGTCTTCGGTCAGGTCCGCCGCCGCGACGTGTACTCCATCCCCGTCGAGCCGGTCCGTGAGGTCATCGTCAACGCCTTGGCCCACGCCTCCTACGCTGAAAGGGGCACGCCCATCCGCATCGGCTTCTACGACGACCGCATCCAGGTGGACAGCCCAGGCCTGCTGCTGCCCGGAATGACCGTGGAGACCATGCGCCGGGTCTCGCGGCTGCGCAACCCGGCGCTGGCGCGCATCTTCCGTGAGGCCGGGATCATGGAGCAGTGGGGCACCGGTATCCAGCGGGTCTTCGAACAGGTCGCCAAGGCGGGTCTGCCCGAACCCGTCATCGAGGAGATCCAGGACCGTGTGCGGGTGACGATCTACGTGCCCAGCCACGACCCGGGCCAGGTGGGTGAGCAAGTGAGCAAGTCGAGTGAGCAAGTCATGGCGGTCCTCACCGCCGCTGACACTCCCCGATCTCGTTCCGAGCTGCTGGCCGCCATCGGGCTCGCCGACGCCTATGGGAACTACCGCCGCCATCTGCTCCCCCTCGTCGAGAAGGGGTACCTTGCCCGGACGATCCCCGACAAGCCCAACAGCCGCCTCCAGCGCTACCGGCTCACAGACGCCGGCCGCGCCCACCTCGACAGCATCTCTGGAGACGCCGAATGAGCCCCTTGTCAACCATCGAGCACCAGCTGCGCGAGCGCTTTGCCCGGCCCGGGGAGGCCGGGCGCGTCGTCCTGTGGTCCGACCCGGAAGGCCGGTACGAGGACTCCGTCACGGAGCTCGTGCCCCCCGGTACCACCATCCGGCGTGTCGACAACAATGAGTTCGCCATCAAGAGAGAGATCTTTGCCAGGAGCCCCACGTGCAAGTTCCTCATCTACCGGAGTGGTTCCGAGCCGCAGACTCCGACGGACAACTGGCTGCTCGACCTGGAGCTCGCCTACGGCGTCTTCACTGCGGACCACGTCTCGCTCGTGGTGCAGGAGCTCGGGGGTGGCTCAGCGATGCGAGACGTCGTCGAGCAGTACCCACGTTTCTTTGAGAGCCAACGGCGCCAGCAGGCGCTCAAAAGCCGGCTGCGCCCGGACGACGACGCCACTGACATCGCCGCCTCAATGGTCGCTGTGCTCCTGGTCACAGAGGACCGTTCGCTAGACGCACTATGGCGGGCGTTGCTCACCGAGAACGCGCAGGGCAGGTCCACCGGCATTGATGAGATCACTCGCCTTGGGCTTGACACCTTCCACTGGGAAGGGACCCGCCACATCTACGGGTACAGTGAAGCGACCCCGACCGTGGATGACTTCGTGCTGTGGCTCTTCCAGCGAGCCTGGGAGGGATTCGCTCCCACCGGCCCGGAGCGAGCCGACGAGTACCGCAACATTCGCCGTGACTTCAGCACCTGGCGCCACGATCTACGTTTCGCAGACTCCTATCGTGCCCTCGCCTCATACGCGGCCGACGAGCTTGGAATCGCCGATCGCGTGACCGACCTGGAGCTGGGTGACCTTCTATCGCGCACGACCTTCCCGGAGGTGGACCAGGAGATCGCCCGGCGGCTCGCCCAGGGGGTCGAGTGCCGCACCCTGTCGGACAAGCAGGTGCAGGAGGCTGTACAACGACGCACCGAGTCGATCTGGTACCACGACGTCCAGCATGTCTATGAGGCGCTCGCCGCCGCCTCCACCCTGCTGTCACTCACCGGCACCGGCTCCTGGGACATGTCCTCACCCTCCGAAGGCGTCGAGCGCTACGCACAGGAGTGGTACGCCGTCGACCAGGCCTACCGACGCTTCCACCGGCACCTGGACCAAGCGGACACTGACCTTACTGCGGACCTCGACCAGCTGAGGGCTCTCGTCGAGCGCGCCTACCTCGACGACTACCTCGATCCTCTTGGCCGATCCTGGCAGCAGCAGGTGAACACGATGGAGCGATGGGAGATCTTTGGCATCCCGTCAGCCCGGTCCTTCTTCTCCGCGAAGGTGAATGCTAATTGGCTGAGTAAAGGCCACAAGGTCGCTGTGATCGTCTCCGACGCACTGCGCTACGAGGTTGCCGAGGAGCTCGGCCGACGCATCCGTCAGGAGGACCGCTTCACGGCCGCCCTCACCCCCATGCTCTCCCGCCTGCCCTCCTATACCCAGCTGGGCATGGCCTCCCTCCTGCCCCACAAGGCTCTTACCTTCACCGACAGGGCGGCTGTCGAGGTCGACGGCGCCCCCAGTGACGGCACCGGCAACCGCGCCGCGATCCTCGCCGCTGTCGGCGGAACCGCTGTCCAGGCAAAAGACCTTCTGAGCATGCGCCAGGCTGAGGCGCGAGACCTGGTCAAGTCGCACCAATTGCTCTACGTCTTCCACAACCAGATCGACACCACCGGTGAGAAGCAACCGACGGAGACTGATACCTTCCGTGCCTGTGACGACGCTATCGCTGAGCTCATCAAGGTCATGAAGAAGCTCGTCAACGCCAACGTCAACAACATCCTCGTCACCGCTGACCACGGCTTCCTCTACCAGGACACGCCCCTGTCCGAGCGCGACTACCTCTCGGTCAAGCCCCACGGCGACACCCTCCTGAGCGTCAACCACCGCTTCGTCCTGGGGCGCGGTCTCAAGCGTGACCAGGCCTTCACCACTTTCACCTCCGCCCAGCTCGGGATGACCGGTGACATCGAGGTCCAGGTGCCTGCCTCGGTCCACCGCATCCGTGCGGCGGGATCGGGTGTGCGCTACGTCCACGGTGGAGCGTCTTTGCAGGAGGTCGTCATCCCTGTCCTCGCTGTCAACAAGCGCCGCACCTCGGACGTCCGGCAGGTGTCCGTGAGAATCATGCCCGAGACCGACCGCATCACCACCGGACAGATCACGGTCATGCTCTACCAGCAGGAACCGGTGACAGAGAAGGTCAAGGCAAGGCGCCTCATTGCCGGTCTCTATGCCGGTGAGACCCTCATCTCCGACGAGGTCGCCATCGACTGCTCACAGACCTCCCAGGAGGGGCGTGACCGCTTCTTCCCCGTCACCCTCGTGCTGAGCAAGGAGGCCGACGCCTACAACGGCAAGGAGGTCGAGCTCAGACTGCACGAGCCGGTTGGTACCTCCCAGCGCCGCCCCTACCCCGACAGGGCGCGATTCACATTGGTGCGCACCTTCACGAGCGACTTCGGCACCGACTTCGACTTCTAGGAAGAGACAGAGATGATCAACTCAGAGCTGTCCGCTCATGAGCCCGGACCTGTGGAGGCACCACGTGCCAGTCAGAGCCCGACCGCCAACACGCCATCGGAGCTGGACCGTAAGATCGCAACCGCCTTCCCCGGCGTCGTCGTCCGAAAAGACCTCGTCAAGGCCGTTAAGGGCAATGCCATCGTGCCCACCTACGTGCTGGAGTACCTCCTGGGGCAGTACGCGGCCACCGATGACGAGGCGACCATTCGCACCGGCATCGAACAGGTGCGCTCCATCCTCCGCGACCACTACGTCCACCGCGGTGAGAACCGGCTGGTCCAGTCCCGCATCCGTGAGAAGGGGCGGCACCGCATCATCGACAAGGTCTCCGTCTCTCTCAATGAGCGCCAGGACATCTACGAGGCCGAGTTCTCCAACCTCGGCATCTCCCGCGTCGAGATCGGTGCCGACACGGTGCGGGACCATCCCAAGCTCCTCACCGGCGGCGTGTGGTGCATCTGCGACATCGTCTACGCCCACTCCGGGGACCCGAAGGAGGTCCCCTGGCGGCTTCACTCCCTTAAACCCATCCAGCTCTCCCGACTCGACCTCCAGTCCTACACCGACACGCGCGAGCAGTTCACCACCCAGGAGTGGATCGACCTGCTCATCCAGTCCATCGGCTTCAACCCCGAGATGCTCGGCGCCCGCACCAAGCTCCTCCACCTCGTGCGCCTCGTCCCCTTCGTCGAACGCAACTACAACCTCATCGAGCTCGGTCCCAAGGGAACCGGTAAGTCCCACATCTACTCCGAGTTCTCCCCGCACGGGATGCTGATCTCCGGGGGAGAGGTGACGGTGCCCAAGCTCTTCGTCAACAATGTCAACGGGAGGATCGGACTCGTCGGCTACTGGGACTGCGTCGCCTTCGACGAGTTCGCCGGCCGCAAGAAGCGGGCGGACCGGGCGCTCGTCGACATCATGAAGAACTACATGGCCAACAAGTCCTTCTCCCGCGGTGTCGAGACCCTCGGAGCGGAGGCCTCGATGGTCTTCGTGGGCAACACCGCCCACACCGTGCCCTACATGCTCAAGAACTCCGACCTGTTCGACGAGCTCCCCGACCAGTACCACGATCCCGCCTTTCTCGACCGCATCCACAGCTACGTACCGGGGTGGGAGTTCGAGCAGATTCGCGGCGAGATGTTCTCCACCGGCTACGGATTCGTCGTCGACTACCTGGCAGAGGTCCTCAAGTTCCAGCGCGACCTTGACTACTCCGACCGCTACCAGGAGCACCTCAGCCTCTCCGAGGATATCTCGACTCGCGACCGGGACGGTATCCACAAGACCTTCTCCGGGCTGATGAAGCTCATCCACCCCTCCGGACAAGCCGGAGCAGACGAGATCGAGGCCCTCCTGAGGGTCGCCATCGAGGGTCGCAAGCGGGTCAAGGACCAGCTCGTGCGCATCGACGGAACTATGACCCCGGTGCGTTTCGGCTACAGCACCGTCCAGGGTTGGCAGGAAGTCAGCACTGTTGAGGAGCAGGAGTATCCAGAGCTGTACCACCGAGATGGTGTTGTAGATCATGACGACATCGTTGATAACACGCGCGCTCGTGAGGCTACGGGTAACTGCGGCGACACTGAGTCTGAGGGCGACGGGGTGACTCGAGAACCACAGAGAACAGCTCCTGAGCTAAGGGAGGGTCCCATATCCTTTACTGAAGGGCGACGAGGATTCAGTTACGACCGATTCTTCGGCCCGTACCTGCGCGGAGCGACACGCATCAAGATCGTCGACCCGTACATCAGGCAGCCGCACCAGGCGCGCAACCTCATTGAGCTCATTGAGACGATCGCTAAAGTGACCGACCGCGCGACCGAGGTCACCGTACATCTCACCACGAAGACGGACACGACTCCGGAGCACGCACGCAAACAGGTGGAGAACCTCGAGACGATCCGTCACAACGCAGCGGCGGCAGGCATCGCCTTCAACTATGCCTTCAAAGACTCCATCCACGACCGCTCCATCACCGCCGATACCGGGTGGCTGATCGTGCTCGGGAGGGGGCTTGACGTTTTCCAGCCCTTTGACACGAGTTGGTTCGACCTCCGCCTGCGCCAGCAGGTCTACCGCCAGGTCAAGGAGTTCACCATCACCTACGTCCGCCAGGGTGACCGGGACGGGCTCTGACGAGGGGTGCGTGGCACGAGGGGGCGGCGCCGCCGGCCTACCCTCGCCCTCCAAATTTGTGCGAACAATCTCCTTGACCGCATGTCCTGACGAACTACAGTAGAACCGTAGGGCCCCTCGCCCGAGCGCTCCGGCAGGAGCGCCCGAGGGCCCATGAGACTCAGGAGTCATCAACGATGAAGACGATCTCCCAGTGGATCAACGGCCGGCACTACGAGGGCAGCCCCGTCGGCCGGCTCCCGATCGAGAACCCCGGGACCGGCGAGATCGAGGCCGAGCTGCTGCAGGCCTCCGACGCCGACCTCGACCACGCCGTCGAGGTGGCCCGCCGCGCCCAGAGGGAGTGGGCGAAGGTCTCGCTGGCCAGGCGCACGGCGATCATGTTCCGCATGCGCCAGCTGGTCCTGGACCACTCCGACGAGATGGCCAGGATGATCGTGGCCGAGCACGGCAAGAACTACTCCGACGCCGTGGGCGAGATCCAGCGCGGCCGCGAGACCCTCGACTTCGCCACCGCCATCAACCTGGCCCTCAAGGGCGAGCACTCCTTCGACATCTCCACCGGTGTGGACATCCACACCCTGCGCCAGCCGGTCGGCGTGGTCGCCGGCATCTGCCCCTTCAACTTCCCGGCCATGGTGCCCATGTGGATGCACCCCGTCGCCATCGCCACCGGCAACGCCTTCATCCTCAAGCCGGCCTCGGCCACGCCCTCGGCCGCGCTGCTGACCGCCGAGCTCTACAAGGAGGCGGGCCTGCCCGACGGCGTCTTCAACGTCGTGGCCGGCAACCGGAAGATGGTCGCCAGGGTCCTCGAGCACCCCGGCATCGACGCCATCTCCTTCGTCGGCTCCACGCCGGTGGCCCACGTCGTGCAGAACACCGGCGTGGCCCACGGCAAGCGGGTCCAGGCCCTGGGCGGGGCCAACAACCACGCCATCGTCATGCCCGACTGCGACCTGGACTTCGCCGCCCGGCACATCTGCGCCGCCGCCTTCGGGGCCGCCGGCGAGCGCTGCATGGCCCTGCCCGTGGTCGTGGCCGTGGGCGGGTGCGGGCCGGACCTGGCCCGCCGCGTCAGGGCCCACGCCGAGAGGATCAAGGTCGGCTACGGCATGGACGAGGGCGTCGAGATGGGCCCGGTCATCGACGCCAAGTCCAAGGAGTTCATCACCGGCCTCATCGACGACGCCGAGGCCAAGGGCGCCGAGGTCGTCCTGGACGGGCGCCCCCTGGTGATCCCCGGCCACGAGAAGGGCCACTTCCTCGGCCCCACGATCGTGGACAACGTGCCGCTGGAGTCCTCCCTGTACACCGAGGAGGTCTTCGGGCCGGTGCTGGCGATCGTGCACGCCGACACCTACGAGGAGGCCATCGCCCAGGTCAACTCCTCGCCGTTCGGCAATGGCTCGGCCATCTTCACCAACGACGGCGGGGTCGCGCGGCGCTTCGAGCTCGACGTCGAGGCCGGCATGGTGGGCATCAACGTGCCCATCCCGACGCCGGTGGCCTACTACTCCTTCGGCGGGTGGAAGGAGTCGCTCCTGGGCGACACCCACATCCACGGTCCCGAGGGCGTCAAGTTCTACACCCGGGCCAAGGCGGTCACCAGCCGCTGGCCCTCGGAGAAGACCTACGCCGCCACCATGTCCTTCCAGCGCGAGGAGTGAGCGGGAGCGGGTGAGTGCCCGCGCGTGAGCGGCCCGGGGGCGAGGGTCTGGCGACTCCGACGGCGGGCGTGGAGCCCGCCGGTCTGTGAGACTTGCTGGCGCGTGAGACTTGCCGGTCTGTCCGCGCGTGTCGGGCCATCGCCACTCGTGCGGGTCTGCCCGCACGTCGCCGGGCTTACCTCGACAAACTGGTGTGCCGGCCGTCACCTGTATGTGGACGGCTGGCACACCGGCGCTCTCATGGGGTTACGGCCGCGACTGCGCCCCCGGGCTCAGCCGCCGAGCACGCCGATCCGCTGCAGGTAGGCGGCCGTGCTCCCCATGGCCCGGTCCCAGGCTGGCCCGGAGAAGCCGTGGCCGGCGCCGTCGATGGTGACGAGCTCGGCGTCGGGGAAGGTCTGCACCGCCCGCTCGGAGTAGCTGAAGGGTGAGGTGGCGTCGGCGGTGCCGTGGACGATGAGGACCGGCGAGGTGTAGCGGGGCATGTCGGCGTAGACGTCGTAGTTCCACATGTCCTCGGCGTAGACGCGCCCCAGGTTGTACTGCCCGGCCGTGAGCGTCTCGGGGACCTCGTCCAGGGAGCCGAAGGCCTGGTGGAGGTCGTCGGTGATGGAGAAGGCCGGGTACCACAGGGCCAGCCCCGCCACCTCATCGGGGTGGCGGGCGGCGGTGATGGTGCTGACCGCGCCGCCCTGGCTGATGCCGTGCAGGACGATCCTCCGGGGGTCGACGGCCTCCCAGCCGCCGGTGCCGGACCGCGCGGCGGCCAGGACGGCCTCCAGGTCGTCGACCTCGGTCATGACCGACATGCGCGTGGTGTCCCCGGCCTCCGGGCCGCCATTGCGGAAGGCGACGCAGTAGGAGGCCAGCCCCACCCCGGCAAGGGCCCGGGCCACGGGGTCGAGGTCGCCGACGGAGCCGAGGAGCCCGTGGGAGCAGACGACCAGCGGGACCGGGCCGTCGGCGGCGGGCACGTAAATGCGCCCCGCCATGTCCTCCCCCTGGCTGGTCACGCTCAGGTCGCTCGCCTCGTAGTCGTAGGACGGCAGGCTGGCCAGGTCGACGACGTCGGGTGCGGCGGAGGCCTGGGCGGTCCCGCTGGCCGTGGGCTCGGCGGGGACGGACTCGTGGTCGGAGGTGCCGGTCCCGCAGGCGGCGCCCAGGACCATCTCCGCTCCGGCAGTCCCCAGGGCTCCGATGACGGCTCTGCGGCTGAGTCCTGATCTGGGTCTCGGTCCGGTCAAGCTCTTTCCCTCCCCGGCTCCGGGGCCGAAGCCGTGCTCCGCGCACCCTACAGCTCCTTACGGTTTCCCCTCGAACGTCCCGGCCGGGTGCAGAGTGGCGTCGACTGGTCTGGGGCCCCGGCCGGGTGTCCGCCGAGCCCCGGCCGGGTGCCGCTGTGCCTCGAAAAGTGATCATCCCACGCACTTTTAACTTCCCGCGTCGTCCGGCCCGTGCCGCCAAACCGCGGAAACTCGCCGATTCTCACGGTGTCTGAGACTGCCGAGCGGCTTAAAAGTGCGTGGGATGATCACTTTTCCCGCCCTGGAGTCGGTCGTCGGGGCGTTCGGCTCCGGTCTGCGGGGGCGGGCGGCGGGCCGTGCGGGCCGGTGTCAAGCCGGAACGTGAACGTACCTTTCCCGCACCAACGTACCTTTCTCCCATCCTTCTGGGGGTAGATCTCAGAAGGATGGGAGAAAGGTACGTTCACGTTGGGAAGGTACGTTCACGTCGTCAACCACGGTTGACGACCGGCGCGCTCCGTCCGGCGCGGCCCGTCCGGCGTGCTCCGCCCGGCGCAGCCCGTCCGGCGTGCTTCGTTGGAGTCAGTCATTGGAGGCCCGGGTGGCTGGGGAGGCCCGGCTGGCGCGCAGGACGGCCGCAGCGAAGATGCATTATGCACGTAAGGTGCAGAAGTAGGGCATTATCGCTTGTTCATTACGTTGCGAGTGCGTTGACTGTGCCCCAGAACGGGACGGGGCGTCATGACACGGAGGTCTGAGGCTCGGCCGTTCCGGGCAGGGCTGCCCATACTCCCCACCATAGAAAGGCCTGTCATGGCGACCACGTCAGCGGCGAAAAGGACGGCGCAGGTGCCGTTGAAGGACAAGATCTCCTTCGCCTTCGCCGAGTTCGGTTCCCAGTTCGTGTGGACCACAGTCAGCTCGTATCTGCTCCTCTACTACACGGATGTCGCTCTCATCGCGCCCGCGGCGGCCGGCACGATCATGCTGATCGCCCGCATCCTGGACGGCATCCAGGACCTGGGCTTCGGTTACATCGCCGAGCGCACCCACTCGCGCTGGGGCCGTTTCCGCCCCTACGTCATGTTCGGCGCCCCCTTCCTCACGCTGTCCCTCATCATCACGTTCGTCAACCCGGCCTCCGGATCCACGGGCAAGATCTGGTACGCGGGGATCACCTACGTGCTCCTGTGCTTCGTGTACACGGTGGTCAATATGGCCTACGGCTCCATGGCCGGTGTGATGACCACCGACACCGAGGAGCGCCTCACCCTCAACTGGATCCGCTCCCAGGGGTCCACGGTCGCGCAGCTCCTCCTCAACGCGGTCACCATGCCGATGCTGCTCTTCTTCGCCGGTCCTGGCGCCGGGGACAAGGGGTACGACGCCCGTTCCTTCCTCATGATGGCGGTCATCTTCGGCGTGGTCTCCCTGCCGATGTTCTTCATCACGGGGATCAACTCCAAGGAGGTCATCACCCTCACCCCCGAGCAGCAGCAGGTCCCCTTCTCGCAGACCGTTAAGGCGGTCCTCTCCAACCAGCCGCTTATGATGGTCTTCGCGACCCTGCTCCTCAACCTCGTCGGGCTCTTCGGCCGCATCGGCACGCTCGCCTACTTCGTCATCTACAACATCGGGTCTCCGCAGAAGGTCGCGGGCGCATTCCTCGCCTACTCCGTCGGCACGATGATCGGCCAGTTCGTCTTCCCCAAGATGGCCTCCTTCGTCGGCAAGGCGCGCATGGTGATCATCTCTGAGGTGTTCGGCGGCGCCTTCCTGCTGGGGATCTACTTCCTCGGCCAGGGCAGCTTCACCCTTTTCATGGTGCTGCAGTTCCTCTACGGCCTGTCCGCGTTCGCCGCTCCGATCACCCTGTCGATGATTCCCGACGCCGTCGACTACTACGAGAACAGGCACGGCATCCGTGCCGACGGGACCTCCTACGCCACTGTCTCCCTGTCCACCAAGGTCGCCTCCGCCTTCGGGGGCGCCGTCGGCCTCTACATCATGGGAGGCTTCGGCTACGACGGCGCCGCCCAGGTGCAGACCGACCACGCCATGACCGGCATCAATATCGCGGTCAACCTGGTTCCGGCCGTTCTCGCCTTCGCCGCCGTCATTCCGATGCTGTTCTACAGGCTCAACCACAAGACCATGGAGCGGATCACGGCCGAGCTCGAGGTCAAGCGCGCGGTGCAGGCCGAGGCCCTGGCCGAGGGCGCCTCCCTCGAGAAGGCCAACGCGGAGGCCGAGGAGGCCGTCGAGGGCGACCTTCCGGACCCGCAGGCCTGATCCGGGCCCGACGGATCGCGAAAGGCCCTCCGCCGTCGAAGGAGGCGCGGCCCGAGCCATGGGAACCACTGTGGGAACCGCTGTGGGAATCCATGGCCCGGGCCGCACCGCCGCCGCTCATCCGACATGAAGCCCAGTCATCCGCCCAGTCCGTCTATGCTCAGGAGGCCAGTCATGACTCCCGCCACCGCCCCCGCCGACCAGCTCACCGCCCGCCAGCGCGAGCGCATCGAGGAGATCCTCGCCTCCCTGACCTGGGAGGAGAAGCTCAACCAGATCCAGATCACCTTCGCCACGAGCCAGGAGGCGTGCCTGGCGGCCGCCCGCGGCGGCATCGGCGCCCTCTTCTGGCCCGGCGACGCCGAGCGCACCAACGCCGTCCAGCGCGCCGCCGTCGAGTCCTCCGCCCACGGCATCCCCCTGCTCATCGGCCTGGACGTCATCCACGGCCAGCGCACCATCTTCCCCACGCCCCTGGCCATGGCCGCCTCCTTCAACCCCGGCGCTGCCCGCGCCTGCGCCGCCGTCTCCGCCGCCGAGGCCCGCAGCGGCGGCGTCACCTGGACCTTCTCACCCATGGTCGACGTCTCCCGCGACCCCCGCTGGGGGCGCGTCGCCGAGGGCTTCGGCGAGGACCCGCTCCTGACGGGCGCCATGGGGGCGGCCATGGTCGCCGGCTACCAGCACGAGCGCCTCAGCTCCCCCGGCGCCCTCATCGCCACCGCCAAGCACTTCATCGGCTACGGCGCCGCCGAGGGCGGGCGCGACTACAACACCGTCGACATCTCCGACCAGCGCCTCCAGTCCGTCTACCTCCCGCCCTTCGCCGCCTGCGCGGCGGCCGGCGTCGGAAGCGTCATGGCCTCCTTCAACACCGTCAACGGGCGCCCCGTCCACGCCAACCGGCGCCTGCTCACCGGGGTGCTCAAGGATCAGCTCGGCTTCACCGGCGCTGTCGTCGGCGACGCCTCCGGGGTGGAGAACCTCATCCCCCACGGGGTCGCCGCCGACCTGGCCGACGCCGCCCGCATGTCGCTGACCGCCGGCCTCGACGTCGAGATGGGCGGCCACCTCCACGACGCGGCCGCCCGCCCCGACGCCCCCGCCCTCCTGCCCGAGCCCGACCCCGTCGCGCCC
>ERZ773035.904-NODE-904-length-22644-cov-32.990969_pt1 | contig 22644 bp, 13 predicted proteins | sample MGYA00511487_ERZ773035 | MGnify/ENA primary metagenome ERZ773035 (study PRJEB29015, sample SAMEA2737985) | human oral metagenome | biome: human oral; feature: human-associated habitat; material: dental | place: China | collected 2024 ...
GGCCGCTGCCCCCGCCTCGTCGGCCCCCGCGCAGGGGCAGGACCCGCAGCCGGGCGTCGATCCGCTGGACGCGTTCCTGCGCCGCCCCCGGGCGCGCCCGATCCCCGCCGACGGGGGCTTCGCCTTCCGCGGGGACCACGGGGACCTCACGACGGCGGTCCACCGGTGCACGGGGGTCGGCAAGTGCCGCGCAGGAGCCCCCGGGGCCTTCATGTGCCCCAGCTACAAGGCCACTGGCGACGAGAAGGACGTGACGCGGGGCCGGGCGCGGATCCTGCAGGACGCGGCGAACGGGGAGCTGGTGGCCTCCATCGACTCCCCCGAGGTCCTCGAGGCGCTGGACCTGTGCCTGGCGTGCAAGGCGTGCTCGGCGGACTGCCCGGCGGGCGTGGACATGGCGAAGTACCGTTCGGAGGCGTTCTTCCGGCGCTACCGGGGACGGGCGCGCCCCCTGTCGCACTACACGCTCGGGTGGCTGCCCCGTTGGACGCGCCTGACGGCCCGGGTGCCCCTGCTGGCCCGCGCGGGCAACGCGGCCCTGTCGGTGGGGTGGCTGCGCCGCCTCGTGTTCCGCGCCATCGGCCTGGACACGAGGCGTGGGATGCCCCCGCTGCAGGCCGGGACCTTCTCCGCGTGGGCGCGTCGGCGCGGACTGGGCACCGGGGTCCCCGCCGAGGCGGGCGCTGCGGGCCCGGGGGACGGGGGCGCTGCGGGATCGGGGAGCGGAGCGCCCCCCGCCTCGCCGCGCGGCCCCGATGGGCGCCGCTACGTCGTCGTGTGGGCGGACTCCTTCAGCCAGACGCTCGACGACCGGGGCGCGCGCTCAATGGTGGAGGTCCTGGAGCACAACGGGTTCGCGCCCATCGTCGCGCCCGACGTGTGCTGCGGCCTCACGTGGATCACCACCGGGCAGCTGGGCGGGGCGAAGAAGCGGCTCAGGAAGCTGCTCGGGGCCCTGGCGCCCTTCGCGGCGAACGGCATCCCCATCGTGGGCGTCGAGCCCTCGTGCACGGCGGTCCTGCGCGACGACCTGCTCGACCTGCTGCCCGACGACCCGCGCTCCGCGCTGGTCTGCCACGGGACGCTGACTCTGGCGGAGCTGCTGTCCACCGTGCCGCCCGCAGAGCTGGACCTGCCGTCGCTGGAGGGCGTGACCGTGGTCGCGCAGCCGCACTGCCACCACTACTCCGTCATGGGGTGGGGGGCCGACCAGGCCCTGCTGGAGCGGCTGGGCGCGCGCGTGCGGCGCATCGACGGCTGTTGCGGCCTGGCCGGGAACTTCGGCATGGAGGCGGGCCACTACGACGTGTCCGTGGGGGTCGCGGGGCTGTCGCTGCTGCCCGCCCTGGATGACGAACCCGGCGCCGTGTACCTGGCGGACGGCTTCTCGTGCCGCACGCAGGCCGAGCAGCTGGCAGGCAGGGGCGGTGTCCACTTGGCGACACTGCTCGCCTCGGGGGGCGCGCCGCGTCCCGGCGCGGGCCGGACCACATAGCCCATGCCCGCCGGCCTCCAGTAGCACCGCGCGCCATCCGCTGTGCCGACGCGTCGCTCCACCCGATTGGGCAGGCAACAGAGCATCGGGGCAGGCAACGACCAGACCGCCCAACGCACCGGGGCAGGAAACAAAGCATCGGGGCAGGCAACGACCAGACCATTCAGTGCACCGGGGCAGGCAACAGCACATTGGGGTAGGCAATTTGCCTACCCCAATGGGTGGTTGTCTGCCCCAATGCCCAGGAGGCATCGACAGACCGCAATCGACCGACCAGCCCCTTCCGGCGCTGAAGCTCCCCGCGCCTGCCTCGTCGCTCCCTGGACCCCGAGAGGACCCTCGCGCTCCTGGCGCTGAAGCTCCCCGCGCCCGCCTCGTCGCTCCCGATTATCCACAGGACGGCGTCGCTCCCGATTATCCACAGGCCCCCACCGCTACCGCCGCGATCCACAGGACGACTCCCGTTTGTGGACTCCGCAGCTGCGGGACGGCCATTCTTCTGGAATGGAAAGCAACGATATCGACGTGTACCGAGTCCCCACTACCAGTGCTCCGCCGGGAGCCGACGGCTCCCGGGAAGTGCGGATCAAGTACGGCTTCCGGGCTTGGATTTGCAACGCCCCCGCGGATCTGCCCCGGTGGGAGATCTGGGAGGCCATTGCCCTCGCCCGCATCGCCGCAGTCAACGGTTCCCTGGAATCGACGCCCACGTTCGTGGGGTCCAGTGCTCTCCTGCTCCACGGGATCACCGGATGGGTGAAGAACCCCGATGTCACGATCCACATCGACGCACGGCGCCGGACCACATGGCTGCCCGAAGTGCTATTCGGTGATGTCCGGATCCCTCCCGTCCGCGTCTCGTGCCGCCGCAGCCGTCCGTTGACTGGAGAACCAAGTCTCCACGGCTCCGGTTTCCTTGTGGAGTCGCCTCAGGACGCCCTGCTCCGGGTCGTCATGGGGGACGAGCAGTTGCCCGCCTTCGTACTCGCCTGCATGGCTATGCGCGCGTGGGCGCCCTTCAACGCTTCGGACCGGGAGGGCGCCCGGGAGAAGGAGGCGCTGATAAAGGCCCGTCTCGCGGAGGTCCTGGACGCCCGCGCGCCCGGTCGGGGCACGCGTCGGGGCTCGCGCATCCTCCGCGCCGCTGACGCGGGCTGTGAGAATCCCGCTGAGGCAGCGCTCCTGTGGGTGGTGCTCACCGTCAGTCCCCTGCCCGTCGTCACCCAGCATGAGATCCGCCTTGGTGGCCGCACGTACTACGCGGATATCGCCGTAGTCGATTTGAAAATCATCTTCGAGTTCGACGGGTTGGCCAAACTCGGCTCCTCGAAGGCCGAGATCGAGGCGGAGAAACGGCGCTGGGTGCTCCGGGACGAGGCGCTGCGCGACGACGGCTGGAAAGTCGTCCGGGTGTGCTGGGCGGACTTCGAGGACTTCCATGCCCTTCGACAAAGGATACGCAGGGCGTTCTCCTCAACCCGGTCGCTGTCGCCACCCCCATGCGCGCCGCTCTGGGCGGTTCCGTCAGAGGACTGCGATGGCCCTGACCGCCGTATCCACTCGTCGGCGCCCGTTTCCGCGGACACGCGAAGGAAGGCGCCCCAGCATCGTGGCGGCGGCAGCCCGCAGTCGTCCTCAACAGGCGGGATTGATCGAGGCGCTCACACCGCGGAGCGGAGAACCCCAGCGGTCGGCCTCACACAGCGAACACGCACTCTACTGGTGGATCCGGACCCACCGGATTGGACGGAGTGACGGCACACGGTTGGAGTGCCTCCTCCGAGATCCGGATCCGCCGTGCGATGGGCGCGGCTATGACACCTCGACGGAGCGCGGGGGAAACCTCAGCGGAGACAGATCAAGCGCACTGGGGTAGGCAGCCACCCATTGGGGTAGGCAATTTGCCTACCCCAATGCTCCGTTTCCTACCCCAATGCTCCGGACCGCCTGCGGATCGAGTGGGGGCGCAGGTTCGCGCGCGACTCCATGCCCCGATGTGCTGAACGGCCTGGTCGTTCCCTACCCCGCGATCCGCCACCGACCATCAATGCCACGCGCACGGGCCCACTGCTCCACGGCTTCCCCCCTCACACAGGACGGATCGACGAGGATCGCGGTAGAAAGGGCCTCGGCGAGCACTCCGGATCCGGCGAGGACGCTCACCTGGCGCGCTCCGCCGCTCGCGGGGCGCCCAGTGCGCGGGTCGATGATGTGGTGGGCGAGCAACCGGTCCACGAGGCGGCCGCCGGGACGCGGCGCGCCACCCGACGCCCCACCCGGCACTCCACGCCGTGCGCCACGCGGTCCGCGCTCCGCCCCAAGTTCCGTTTCACGCGGTGTTTCACGCGCTCCGCCATTCGCCTGGCCATGCCCTGTTCCATGCGTCCACTGGGCGTCTCGCCCAGCGCCCGGTACGCCAGCCCCATCCTCCCCACGGGCAGCGCCGTCAGCCCCACGGGCACCGCCTCCCCATTCCTCCGAACGCCCCGGTCGTCCCCCTGGGCCGAGCCGCCCCACTGGACCCGTCCGCGCCGCCGGGCCGAGCCGCCCCAGGTTGTCGCCCGATGTGGACAGGGACGCGAGCCCTTCGCACGGGAGCTCGATGACGGAGGCGACCGCCGTCGGCGGGCCGTCGGGGTCACGCAGACCCACCCGCCAGGGTGTCCCATCCGGGCGTGTCGCGTAGGCGGCGATGGAGGAAGTGCCGATGGAGACGAGGACGCCGCGCGCGCCCATGTCCACCGCCAAGTCGCGGCAATCATCCGCAGTCCGCCCCTTGGCGATGCCGCCGAGGTCGAGGGAGGGCAGCGCACCGGCCCCCGATGGCTCTTCCGAAGCTACGCGGCCGCCCTCATCCGCGCAGCGCCCAGCGCCCCCGGCGGACCCCTCCCCCAGCGTCCAACAGTCATCAGCCCTCCAGCCACCGCCCCCCGCGGGCGCGTCCTGCCCGCCCAGGGCCCAGCGCGAGGGCCCGACGCGCCGCAGCAAGCGCGCATCGACCGCGCGCAGTGCCGACTCGATGTCCGCCGCGAGGGGCGCGGATGGCAGGGAGTCGCCCGCGAGGAACGCCTCGCGCATCCCCTTCACGTCCCACAGCCCCACAAGAGGGCCGATCAACGGGTTGAACGCTCCCCCCGTCGCGTCGGACAGCGCCAAGGCGTCGCGCAGCAACTGGTCGGTGGCCGCGCTCACGGACACCCCCGGGCAGTGAACCGCTCCAGAGGCGCCAACCCCCGGGTCACCAACCGCGCCGGGGCAGCCGGGTGCCTCCCCGCCCGTTCCCCCCGCGGGGAGCGGCACTACGCGGGCGGCCGCGTTGAGACGGGAGACCTCGGAAGCGGGCCGGAACACGCTCCACATGGCCTCGTGGCGGGCGACCAGGCGCACGCAGGCGTCGACGACGCCCATGCCGTCCCCGCCCCAGCCCACGATATCGACGCGGGTCCCCATCGCGGGGAAGGACGAGCGCCACAGGCGCGCCCCAGGCCTGGGCGCGCTCAGCCGTTCCCCCCGCCGAGGTCCTTGTCCAGGTCGCCGCCGTCCTTCGTGGACTCGCCCAGGCCGGGGATGTCCACCCCGTCGGCGGCCCCGGAGCCGTCCACGCCCTGCGCCTGCGCGATCGCGCGGATCGCCGCCTGCACGAACTGCTGGTGGGCGACGGTGGCGCCGGAGATGACGTCGACCTTGGCGGGGTCCCCGGTCTCGGTGAGTTTCGCGGAGTACTCCTCGAAGGAGGCGACGGCGGCCTGCGCCTTGTCGTAGTAGTCCTGGTTGAATACCCGCCCGGACGAGTCCTTCCCGTAATCACCGCCCTTGTCGGAGCCGTCGGACATGGCCGTCGTGTACGAGGTCGAGGTGATGGATCCGCCCTCGACGGTGATGGTGATCGTACCGACCGAGCCCTGGTCGTCCGCGTTGGACTGCGCCGACCACGTCCCGTCCTGCAGGGGCTTGGACATGTCGAGGCCTGTGGAGGGCTGGCAGGCGGCAAGGATCGTCGCCCCGAGGGCACCGAGGACCGCGCGGGAGGCGGCGGAAGCCCACCGGGGGGAAGCCGGACCGGGGGCGTCAACGCGCGGGGAACCGGGAGCGGCCGCGGCCCGCCGCTGGTCTCCGTCGGCGCGGCTGCCGTCATTCATCCGAGGGCTCATCGGACCTTGTCCTTCCCGCTGCGCGCAGGCCCCTGGCCGGCGCCGCCGTCGGCCGACGGGGCGGGGACCGCCAGGCCGGAATCGCGGGGGGTGAAGCCGTGGTCGTGCCATGTCTCCTTCACGACCCTGCCGTGGTCGAGGCGGATCTCGCGCTGCCCCTGTTCGGCGACCAGGGCGTCGTGGGTGACGACCATGAGGGTGGTTCCGTCCTTGTGGAGTTGGGCGAAGAGGTCGAGGACGATCTCCTCGTTGGTCTCGTCGAGGTTACCGGTGGGCTCGTCGGCGAGGACGAGCTTGGGGTAGTTGATGAGGGCGCGGGCCACGCACACGCGCTGCTGCTCGCCGCCGGAGAGCTGGCGCGGCAGGTGGGTGGCGCGGTCGGCGAGGCCGACTCGGTCGAGGGCCTCCATGGCCTCCTTCTCGTCGGGCATCGAGTGGTAGTACTGGGCGACCATGACGTTCTCCAGGGCGGTGAGGTGCCCGATGAGGTGGAACTGCTGGAAGACGAGGCCGATCGTGCGGCACCGGATCTCGGTGAGCTCGTCGCCGGTCAGGTCGGAGATGTCGTGCCCGTCCAGGGCGACGGTCCCCTTCGTGGCGGTGTCCATGGCGCCGACGATGTTCATCAGTGTGGTCTTGCCCGAGCCCGACGGCCCGACGATGGACACCCACTGGCCGCGCGGGATCTCGAGCGACACGTTGTCCAGGGCGTGCAGGTCGCCGTAGATCTTGGACACGCCGGACAGGCGGAGCAGGGCGTCGCCTGCGGGCCCTCCGCCCGCCAGGTCCTGTGCGGGGCCGTCCTGCGCTGTTCCTGCGGAGTCCGGCGGCGTGCGGGGGTCCGGGGCTTGTGGGGTGGTGGGTGTGCTGCTCATTGCGTACCTCATTCTCCGCGCAGGACCAGCGCGGGATCGACTGCCAGGGCGCGGCGCACGGGCGGCAGGCACGCCACTACGGCGACCGCGACGGAGGAAACGACTGTGGCGATCAGGATCAGGGGGTGGACGGCGACGGCGCGGTGGAACACGTTCCAGCTGATCGCGGCGGCCAGCGCGTACCCGGCGGCCGCGCCGACGAGGCCGCCGATGGCGCCCAGGGCCACGCCCTCGCCCATGAACTCGCCCATGATCGACCGCGACGTGGCGCCCAGTGCCTTGCGCAGGCCGATCTCGTTGCGCCGCTCGGTGACCACGGCGATCATCGTCGTGGACACTCCGATGGTGGTGAGCGCCAGGACGATCACGGTGATGATGCCCAGCAGGGAGCGCAGCATGTCGATGACGCCGGAGTCGGACTGCACGAGGCGCTTGACGGTCTGGGCGCGCACGGAGGGCACCGAGGCGTTGATCGAGTCCACCAGCGCCGTCAGCTGGTCGCCCTCGAGGGCGACGGAGTACTGGGCGATGGAGGGCTCCCAGGCGCCCGTCAGCTCCACCATGTCGCCGGCGGACATGTAGATGTAGCCGTCCTCGTTGCCGCCCGTCTTGAGGATGCCGGACACGGTCACGGTGATGGAGCGCGCCTGCCCGTCGGCGCCCGACTGCGCGGTCTGCGCGCCCTGAGCGGCCTGGGCGCCCTGCGACGCCTGAGCGCCCTGGGCGGTCTGCGCGGACAGCGGGTTGGAGGCCGATTGCGCCCCGTCCTGGGAGCCCAGGCCGGGGGCGGTCGGCGCCCCGCTGCTGTTCGCCTTCCCGCCGCCACTGGCCGCCGCCCCGCTGCTGTTCGCCTTCCCGCTGGCCGCGCTGCCGCTGGCCGCCGCGGCGTTCGACGAGGCCGTCCCGTCGAGCTGGTTGATCGTGATCCGGTCGCCGGTCTTGGCGTCGATGGTGGTGGCGACCTCCTCGCCGAGCAGCACCTGCGCGCTGCCCGAGGGCCATTCGCCGTCGACGAACCAGAAGGGGCTCATCTGGCGCACGGCCGCCAGGTCCGTTCCGCCCACGACGTAGGGCTGGTCGTTGACTGTGACCGTCTCGTAGTCGAAGGACGCCGATCCCACGAGTTGGGCGGCGGGGAGCTCCTGGTCCACAGCGGCCAGGGCCTCGTCGTCCATCGCCTGGCCGTCGGCCCCGGTCACCACCAGGTTCGCCCCGTAGGAGCGGATCTCGCGGGCCATCTGCGCGGGCACGTCGACGGTGATGGTCGCCAGGCCCGACAGGGTCGTGGCGCCGATCGCGACCGCCAGGACGGCGATCAGCACCCGGGAGCGGCGGCGCAGGACGGACGAGGCGACCATCCGCCAGAACATCGCGCGTTTGGACACCGCGCTCACCTCCCGTGCAGCACTTCGGCGGCGTTGAGCCGCAGCAGGTAGCGGATCGCGGGGATCGACGCGCCCAGGACCACCAGGACCACCAGGACCGCCACCAGGGCGACGACGACGGGCGCGAAGGCGATCGCGGATCCGAAGACGGTGTAGCCGATGATCTGCGCCAGCGCGAGCCCCGCTCCGTAGCCGAGGACGCCGCCCGCCAGGCCGACGACGATGGTCTCTGTGAGGAACAGCCCGATGATCGACTTGCCCTTCGCCCCGACGGCCTTCATGAGCCCGATCTCGCTGGAGCGCTCCATGACGCCGGCGGTCACCAGGTTCGCGATCGCCAGCGCCGAGGCGACGAGGGCCAGGGCGGTCACCAGCACCATGAGGAGCTGGGTCTTCTCCAGGATCGAGCCCTCGGATTGGGCGACCTGGCGGACGGGGCGCGCCACGGAGTCGGTCATGACCTCCTCGATCTGGTAGGCGATGGAGGACACGTAGGCGGTGCAGTACCAGGTCTCCTTCTCGGACACGGACAACGACTTGGGGTTCTTCGCGGCCTTGCGCGCCAGGTCGTTGTCGGGGGTGGTCAGGGCCGACACTTCGACGCTGCCCACCGCCCCCTGGCGCCCCAGGAGCTCCTGGACGAGGCCCAGCTGGGCGTAGACGGCGTGGTCGGAGTCGTCCCCGGCGGTGAACACGCCCCGCACGACGACGTCGCGGGCCGCGGAGGGACCGGTCAGGGAGACCGTGTCGCCGACGCGCACGCCGTGGGCCGAGGCGTAGGCGGAGCCGACCACCGCGCCCGCCTCGTCGGAGTCGTCGGGCCACGAGCCCTCGATGCTCCACCAGCCCCGCAGCTTGTCGAGGCCGGTCTGCACGCTCTCCTCGGTGGGCAGGTCGAGGCGGTGGGAGAACCAGGTCCCCGTGACGGTGACGGCGCCCCCGTCGGCTCCGGTGGCGGTGGTGGGCAGCAGCGGGGCGAAGTCCAAGATGTTGTAGGTCCAGAAGATCGTCTTGATCTTCACCAGCTCGTCCTCGCGCAGGTACGCCTGCTGCTGCGCGGGGCCCTGCGTGGAGTAGAGGTCCTGCAGGACTGCGGCGCCCTGGGGGCGCACGACGATGTTCGCGCCATAGCTCTTGAGCTCCTGGTTGACTTTGTCGCCCACGTTGAACATGACGGAGAGCATGGAGGTGGCCACGCAGGCGCCCAGCGCCACCGTCAGGGCGATCATCGCGTGCCGGTTGCCGCGCCTGGTGAGCGCGCCCTTGAGCATTCGGAAGAACATGGGCCCTACTTCGCGAAGACCGGCGCCGCCGCCTCGAGGGCGGACACGGGAACGGTGAGCGTGCCGTTGCCCACCTCGTACTCGATGGGGATCGGGTTGCACCCGCCCTTGAAGCCGATGGTCGCGATGTTCATCGCCACCTCGCACAGCTTGCAGATGACTTTCCCGTCCTTCTCGTAGTAGCCGGTGGGGCCGCAGATCTCGCAGGCGTCCAGGCCGACGCCGAAGGACGAGCCGGACTTCTGGATGACGATGAAGCGGACTTTCACGCCTGTGGAAGTCGTGTACTCGTAGCGGTGCAGGTGCCCGTCGGAGACGGCGCTCAATTCGATGGTGGCGTGGTCGTCGACGACGGAGTAGGACTCGGGCGCGGAGAGCTCGACCTCCTGGGAGCCGATGGCGACGCCGACGGTGATGAGCAGCGCCCCGCACAGGTAGCCGATCGCCGCGCTGCCGGCCATCGCCTTGTACAGGCGGGCGCGGGCGCGCGCCAGGCGCCCCTCGGCCGGGTTGGCGCCCTCGCGGGGGATGGAGCGCGAGGCCCACCACGTGATGACCGTGACCGCGCCGAGGACGGCGGCGGCGGCCAGGGTGAAGACGGCCTCGTGGTTGATGAGCCATGAGACCGCTGAGAACACGTCGGCGGGCAAGGAGATGAGCCGCTTCGCCTTGAGGACGCGCACGATCATGAGGATGTGCGCCAGCCCCAGCGACGTGATGACCAGGACGGCCGGCCACACGCGGGCGGACAGGGAGCACAGGCGGTGGGACAGCCATCCGAGAACGGCGCACAGCACCCACGCGAGCGCGTAGCCGGTGATCGCCATGACCGCGGTCGTCGAGTAGAGCTCCACCCCGCCCGACAGCATCATGACGCCCTGTGTCATGGCAGTGGGGAGTGCCCTGAAGAGCGCGAACGCGATGTAGAGGGCCGCCACTGCCCTCAGCGCGCCGTCCCCGGACAGCGGGTCGGCGGGGTCCGCGCCGCTCGCGCGCACGAGGCGCGCCCTGCGCAGGAACAGGACGATGAGCGCAGCGGCCGCGACGACCGCCACGGGGAGCGTGACGAGGCCGATGCTCTGGCGGTTGAGGGATTTGGGCGCGATGGTGGCGACGACGGTGAGGGCCAGTGAGGCGGCGGCGCCGGCTCCGATGCCCCCCCAGACCGCCAGGGCGCGGGCGCGCCGTCCGCTGCGGCCGCGCCCGGCCGCGGGGACGAGGCGGATCGTGGCCCCGACGGCCAGCATTGTGAGCAGGAGGCTCAGGGTCGCCTCACTGAGCTGCTGAAGCATCAACGGTCCTTTCCTGGCTGAGGGGGGCCTGCGCCCCCCTCGTCAGCAGTGTAGTGCCCCGTGCGGGCGCGGGCCGGGGATGGTCTCCCCGGCCCGCCTGGTCCTCACCAGTCGACGGAGGTGGGATCCCACTGCCAGTCCTTGAACTCGGCCTTGAGGGGCTCTTGCCAGAACCGGCCCTTCACACCGGTCTTCTCGTCGGTGTGGAGCAGCCAGCCGTTGGTCTCCGGGGACTTGATCGTGAAGGTCACGTCGTAGGTGCCGGCCTCGAGCTTGGGCAGGTTGATGCCGTAGTGGGGGCCGTCCGAGGCGTTCATGGGCATGAAGGTGCCCTCCTGGACGACGGTTCCGGACTTGTCCGCGATCTGGTAGTCGACGGTGAGGGCGGGGATGAAGTCGCCCGCGCCGTAACCGAGGTCGTTGTCGGCGGCGGCCGAGATGTCGGCCTCCATGTGCATCGAGGAGTCCTTCGCCGGCGTGCTCACGGCGGGCTCCATGTCGACGGGCTGGAAGTAGACGCCGCCCACTTTGAGGGGGCCGACGAACACGTCGTCGCCCAGGGGCAGTTCCTCGAAGCCGGCGTCCTCGCCCGGCTTGGCTCCGTCGTCCGCGGCGGACTGGGAGGCGGGGGGGTTCGCGCCGTTGTTCGAGTTGTTCGAGTTGTTGGAGTTGGAGGAGCAGGCGGCGAGCGTGCCCGCCAGGGCGATCGCGGCGGCCGCGGCCCCGATTCGGGCGAGGGAGCGCTTCATGGGAGGGTTCTCCTGATCGGTGTTGTGGATGTCAGTCGGCCTTCGCGTCCGGGGCGCCCTCCGCCCCGCCGCTGGCGCGGGCGAGGGAGCGCTTCCCGAAGACGTACAGGCCGACGATAATGATGAGAACCAGCGCCTGGGCGACCAGGTTCTCCACTCGGGGGTAGATCCCCAAGAGGTCTACGGTCGGGAAGCCGTTGACGTAGGTCAGGGAGAGCACGTCGGCTTCCTGGAGCTCCTTGACGCCCGACCCCGTGAAGGTGAAGGCCATGAGGGCGAGCAGCAGGGAGGTGATGGTGAAGAAGGGGCGCAGGGGGATGCGCAGGGCGGCGAACTGGATGAGCAGGTAGACGACGACCAGGACCACGAGGCCGACCCCGAGGCCCGCCCACACGTAGCCCGTGCGGTCGCCCGCGCTGGAGACGATGGGCACGTAGAAGAGGATCGTCTCGGCGCCCTCGCGCAGGACGGCCAGGAAGGAGATGAAAGCGAGGCCCAGCAGCGATCCCCTGGTGAGCGAGGCGTCGGTCTGGTCGCGGATGTACTTCTCCCACGCCTTGTCCGAGGACTTGTGGATCATCCAGTTCGACACCCAGATCAGCATGGCGACGGCGAAGAGCGCGGCGACCCCCTCCAGGAGCTCCTGGTTGGCCCCCGCCAGGGAGGTGAAGTAGTTGAAGAGGAAGGCGAGCAGGGCGGAGAGCCCGAGGGCGATGGCGACCCCGGACCACACGACTCGCGCCTTGTCCTTGTGCCCGGACTTGCCCAGGTAGGCCAGGACCGCGGCGACGACCAGGATGGCCTCCATGCCCTCGCGGAGGATGACGAGCAGGGCGGGCACGAAGGCGCTGAGCCACGGCGTGGTCTGCGAGGCGGCGTCGGAGGCGGCCTGCCCGGTGTACCCGTCCAGGGTGTTGGCGTCCTCGCGGATCGCGTTGGTGAGGGTGGCGGCGTGGGAGTCGACGCCGGCGCCGTCGCCCTCGGCCATCGCCTTCTTGAGCAGGGAGAACTCCATCTCGACGGCGCTGACCCGGGAGCCGGAGATGCGGGCCATGACCTGCTTCTCCATGCCCGTCGTCTCGTAGTTCTTGTAGTAGGCGTCGTTGACGCCCTCCTTGCCCTTGGCGGCATCGCCGGCCTTGTAGTCGGCCACCGCCTGGTCGATGATCCCGTTGATCTGCTTGGCGGTCTGCCCCCAGGCGCCGGGGCTGTAGTCGGCGGAGCCCGCGCCCGACGACCCCGAGGCCGGGGCGACTCCGTCGAGTTTCGCCGCGTCCTCGGCGATGCACTGCTTGAGGGTGGCGGCGTGGGAGTCGACGCCGGCGCTGTCGCCGGAGCCCATGGCCTGCTTGAGCAGGGAGAACTCCATCTCGACGGCGCTGACCCGGGAACCGGAGATGCGGGCCATGACCTGCTTCTCCATGCCCGTCGTCTCGTAGTTCTTGTAGTAGGCGTCGTTGACGCCCTCCTTGCCCTTGGCGGCGTCGCCGGCCTTGTAGTCGGCCACCGCCTGGTCGATGAGGGAGGCGATGGTGGCGGAGACCTCCTGCCACGTCTGCGGGTTGGCGGCGCGCGCGGGGGCGGCCCAGAGCACTGCGGCGAGCACGGCCATCACGATGACGGCGAGCCCTTTCGTGCTCTGCCGCATCGCGGCCCTGGTGGTCGTGGTGACGAGCGCGCCCACGGTTCTGCCTCCTGGTCGGCGGGCCGGTCGGCCCTGTTGGGATTTCCGCGTCCAAGCGTAGCCACGTTGCCATGAGGGCGTAAATATTAAAGTAAGCACGACCTGAATTGTTACCAATGCCGACGGACGCCTAGCGCCGACTCCGCACCCGTTTAACGGACCTTAGTCCCACAGTTGCGGATCAGACCCACGACCACCCGTCCGCCCGGCGCCGCAGCCCCGCCACGCGCCCGAGCGCCCGAGCGCCCGAGCGTCCGAGCATCCGAGCATCCACGCGTCCGAGCGTCCGAGCCGCCATAGGCCCATGTGGTCCATTCGACGAAGAACGGGGCCGTGGCCGGCGCCTCCGGCCACGGCCCCGTTGCGTCGCCTCACGCGGACGCCGGGCTCACTCCTCGACGCGGTCCGCGACCGCCGCGCGCCCCGCCTCCAGGCGGGCCACCGGGACGCGGAACGGCGAGCAGGACACGTAGTCCAGGCCCACCCGGTGGAAGAAGTGGATCGACGAGGGGTCGCCGCCGTGCTCGCCGCACACGCCCAGTTTGATGCCGGGCTTGGTGGAGCGGGCGCGGCGCACGCCCTCGGCCACCAGGGTGCCCACGCCGTGGACGTCGATGGACTCGAAGGGGGAGACGCCGAAGATCCCCGCTTCGATGTAGCGCGGGAAGAACACGCTCTCCACGTCGTCGCGCGAGAACCCCCACACGGTCTGGGTGAGGTCGTTGGTGCCGAAGGAGAAGAAGTCGGCCTCCTCGGCCAGGTCCTCGGCGGTCATGGCGGCGCGCGGCAGCTCGATCATTGCGCCGATGGTGATGCCGGACAGGTCGGCGCCGCGCTGGGCGGCGACCTGGGCGATGATCGCCTCGCCCTCCTCACGCACCAGCTGGAGCTCGCGCACGGAGCCGACCAGCGGCACCATGATCTCCGGCTCGGGGCGCAGGCCGCGTGCGACCAGTTCGGCCGCGGCCTCGCACAGGGCGCGCATCTGCAGGGCGAACAGGCCGGGCAGGTAGATGCCCAGGCGGACGCCGCGCAGGCCCAGCATGGGGTTCTGCTCGTGCATGCGGCGCACCTCGGCCAGCATCGCCTCGTCGGCGGGATCGAGGGTCCCGGTGGCCTTACCGACCGCGACCCTGGTCTCCAGGTCGACCAGCGCGGGCATGAACTCGTGCAGAGGCGGGTCGATGAGGCGCACGGTCATGGCCTTGCCGTCCATGACCTCCAGCATCTCCAGGAAGTCCTGCTTCTGGAGCTTCTCCAGCTCGTCGAAGGCCGCCTGGCGCTCGGCGGAACCGGGGGCGGAGAGGATGGCGCGCTCGACCAGGGGGCGGCGCTCGCCCAGGAACATGTGCTCGGTGCGGCACAGGCCGATGCCCTCGGCGCCGAACTCGATGGCGCGCTTGGAGTCGAGGGGGGTGTCGGCGTTGGCGCGCACGCGCAGGCGGCGGACCTCGTCGGCGTGGGAGAGGATGAAGTCCACGGCCCCGACGAGCTCGCGGGTGCCCTCGTCGTCCCCGGCGGCCGCCAGCCCCGCCTCGAGGCCCTGGGCGAGGTAGGTGGTGACGGGCGAGTCGGTGACGGGCACCTCGCCGCGGAAGATCTCGCCGGTCTGCCCGTCGATGGCGATGACGTCCTCGCCCGTCAGGACCAGGTCGCCGATCGTCACGGTGCCGGCCTCGGAGTCGATCTCGAGGGCCTCCGCGCCGCACACGCAGGTCTTGCCCATGCCCCTGGCCACGACGGCGGCGTGCGAGGTCTTGCCGCCGCGCGCGGTGAGCACGCCCTCGGCGGCGACCATGCCGGGCAGGTCGTCGGGGTTGGTCTCGCGGCGCACGAGGACGCACTTGACGCCCGCTTCGGCGGCGGCCTCGGCCTGCGCGTTGTCGAAGACGATGCGTCCGACTGCGGCGCCCGGCGACGCGGCCATGCCGGTGGCGACCAGTTCCTTGCCGGCCTTGGCGTCGAACTGCGGGAACATCAGCTGGGTGAGCTGGTCGCCGGTGACGCGGCCAAGGGCCTCGTCGCGGGTGATGAGCTTCTCCTCGCGCAGCTGCACGGCGATGCGGAAGGCGGCCGCAGCCGTGCGCTTGCCGACGCGGGTCTGCAGCATCCACAGTTTGCCGCGCTCGATGGTGAACTCGATGTCGCACATGTCGCGGTAGTGGGTCTCGAGTTTGCGCATGATGGAGCGCAGCTCGTCGTACACGGGCTTGTTGATGCGCTCCAGGTCGGCCAGGGCCAGAGTGTTGCGGATTCCGGCGACGACGTCCTCGCCCTGCGCGTTCTCCAGGTAGTCGCCGTAGACGCCGGAGTGGCCCGAGGAGGGGTCGCGGGTGAAGCACACGCCCGTGCCGGAGTTCTCGCCCATATTGCCGAACACCATGGTGCAGATGTTGACGGCGGTGCCCAGGTCGTGGGGAATGCGCTCGCGCCGGCGGTAGATGCGGGCGCGCTCGGTGTTCCAGGAGCGGAACACGGCCTCGATGGCCATGTCCATCTGGGTGCGCGGGTCCTGGGGGAAGTCCTGGCCGGTCTGGTCGCGCACGATCCCCTTGAAGGTCTCGACGAGACCGCGCAGGTCGTCGGCGGTCAGTTCGGTGTCCCCTTTGACGCCGCGCTCGGCCTTGAGGGAGTCGAGGGCGTCGGAGAAGAGGTCGCCGTCGATGTCGAGCACCGTCTTGCCGAACATCTGGATGAGGCGGCGGTAGGAGTCCCACGCGAAGCGCTCGTTGCCCGACACCTTGGCCAGGCCGATCACGGACTGGTCGTTGAGGCCGATGTTGAGGACGGTCTCCATCATGCCCGGCATGGAGAACTTCGCGCCGGAGCGCACGGAGACCAGCAGGGGGTTGTAGGGGTCGCCGAGATGGCGCTCCATCTGGTCCTCCACGCCGCGCAGGGCGGTGGTGACCTCGGTGGACAAGGACTCGGGGACGACGGATCCCTGCAGGTAGGCGCGGCACGCCTCCGTGGTGATGGTGAACCCGGGGGGGACCGGCAGGCCGAGCTTCGTCATCTCGGCGAGGTTCGCCCCCTTCCCCCCGAGCAGGTCCTTCATGGACTTGTCGCCCTCGGAGAAGTCGTACACGTACTTGACCATCGTGGTCCTCAACTTCCTTGTTTTGCGATGACCGACCCGCGCGCGGGCCGCTACCACAGGCAAGAATACACTGCTCTAGGGACCTAGGTCACCTGATGGCGCGACGACGCCCCATTGTCTTGACAAGGCGTCCTACGGTGCGCCCGCCGAACGAGTCGGGGCAGAAAGAAACGCGGGGGGAGCCACAAGACCCGCCCCACGCGCGAAGCGTCACCGACTTGTCAGCGCACGCGGAACTCGATGGTGGTCCCCTCGCCGACGTCGATCAGGTCGCCGTCGTTGAGCGCCAAGGTGACCATGGGGGTCACGTCCTGGAAAGAACCGTCCGCGTGACGCAGGACCGTTCCGTTGGCGCTGCCGAGGTCCATGAGCGCCCACGAGCCGGGAGCGGTCATCATGACGGCGCAATGCGAGCGAGAAATCTCCGTCGCGGGGCTGGGCACACGCAGGACGGTGGCGGGAGGACGACCGGTGAGGGCAGAGGCATCGGGGTCTCGACCGATGACCACGTCACGCGAGACCTCCACGGGCACCGTTCCGCCGTGGATCAGGAAGGCGACGGGTGCGGCGGGGCCGGAGTTGACGGGGGCCAGGCGCAAGATCGTGGCCTCGGTGTCCGTCTCGGCGTTCAGGCCGGCCAGTCCCACGGCGCTCATCGCCTCGGGAACGGCCGGAGACTCCGCAGCCGGTTCGGGGGTCGGCTCCGGGGCGGACCCCGGGGTCGGTTCCTCGCTGGCCTCCGAGTCCTCGACTCGATCGGAGGAGGCTGCCGTGTCGATCGGGGGCTCCTCCGTGGCAGCGACAACGTAGAGTTCCCCGGAGGGCTGCTCGGCCGACTTCACGGGTTTGTCCTCGGCGCGATCGGCGGCCGACTCCCGGGCATCGGTAGCATCCGCACCGGCCTCGCCTTCGTCGGCCGACGATGCCCTCGAGGAGGACAGGAACACCGGCGCCTTGTTGGTTGCGGCCAGGAACTGCGCCTCAAGGGCCTCGAGATCGACGGAGGCGGTGCGCAGGGTCGGCTCGGGAAGCTCCTCGCGAGCCTCCCGCAGTGCCCGGCGCTCGTGGGTGGAGATGTCGGGATTGATGAGGAAACCCATCGTGTCGACGGGCAGCGAGGACATCGCCTCCACCTCATCGAGCGCGCGACCAATGCGAATCTCGGCAGCCTCAACGCGGTCGGCGGCGGGCACCATCCACGTGACCTCGTCGCCCTCAATGATGGTGGCCTCGAAGGTCTGCCACTCGCCTGGGTTGAATGGCCACGCCCAGATCGGGTCGGTCCACACCTGTTCCGTGATCTGGCCGGCGGCGCGCATGCGCAGCTGAATGTTGCCCAGAACGGTCAGGTAGGGCTGCTCGCCGGCGCAGTCCAGGAGCAGGGCGTCCCCCTGCTCGGCCTGCACGTGCGCTAGCCACGCCTGCGTATCCGCGCGCCCCCACACGACGTCTGCCGCGGAATCCGCGAAACTCAGCGGAACCAACGCTGCACCGAGCGGGCCGGTGACGAGCATCGCGCCCTGTCCGCGACACAGGAAGCGTCCAATCTGAAGCATCAGTTACTGCCTTTTCTTCGAGGAATCCGGCGAGCTGTCTCGATCGACGCCGGACGTACTGGTTGAATCATGCGACTCATGACATTCGAAGGCAATGTTACTCGCGATTCGGTTCCTGCGTAAACCACAACGGCAGTGGCATTGTCACGCGTTCCCCCCTCGAGGGCAGCCCGGACGAGCGCATCGGCATCACCCTGCGGCCCGTTCCCGGCGGCAACCAGGGCGTACATCTGCGAATCCGACAGGACCCCGTGCACGCCATCCGTGCAAATCACCGCCCGATCGCCCTCTTCCAACGGCATGATCGTGTAGTCAGCCTTCACGCCACCCGACTGCCCGGCTCCCAGCGCCTTCGTCACGACATTCGCCGGCGGGATCACCCTGGGCGCCCCGGAGGTCGCCGCGAGGTCGCGGGCCTCCTGCAGCGCCGAGTGGTCGTGCGTGAGCTGACGGACCCCGCCTCCACCCACGACATAGGCGCGCGAGTCCCCCACGTTGAAGGACAGCCAGTAGGGGCCCTCGGCGGTGTGCAGCACCATGAGGCCCGACAGCGTCGTGCCCGGCGCGCTCATCGGATTGTCGGCGGGAGCCAACGAGGCCACCGCGGTGGCCGCGGAGTCGATCGCAACGGACAGATCCACCAGATCCACCGGCCGATCCCCGAGCCTGCCCGGGCTGAGGTACTCCTGCAGGATCAGGACCGCCGTCGACGAGGCCTGCGCCCCGCCCAGGTGCCCGCCCATGCCGTCGGCGACCGCAAAGACGGGTGGGACAGCCAGCCACGAGTCCTCGTTTTCTGCTCGGACCGGGCCAATGTCGGTCGAGGCACCCCATCGAACCGCGGGGCGCTCCGCATGTTCATCGAGAGCCATCTGCCTTCATCTTTCCCGCTGCGCAACTCGCGCAGCGTGACGCATTACGTCCACCATTCTACACACGGGGCGCGTGAGGCCCGCAGCATCCGAAAAGCGCGAAAGACAACAAAACGCGGGCGGCGTCATGAGCATCCTCACGGGACCGTGATGCAGGCGCGGACCGGATCGGACATGCGCCCCGACGAGCGAGCGACCGTCGTGATCTCCACGCAGTTGTCTCCGCTGGCGCCGTCGACGCGAACGGTCGTCTCCTTGACGCGCCCGCGGGAGGTTCCTCCCGCGCCCGAGGCCTCGTACGCGTAGGCCGTCTCGGAGTCGGTGGCACCCGCAGGCGCGGTCCACGTCCACTCCACCAGCCCGCCCGCGTAACTCCCCGTCAAATCGGTGACCTGGGGCGGGGCAACCCCCACCGCGTCACCCGGCGTGGCCGACGCCGTGCTCGTCTCGGGTGCCGGCGTGATGCGCGTGAAAGACCCCTGACCGCGCAGCATCGCCACAGCCAAGCCGGCGGCGATGATCGCGGCCAACAGCACGAGGATCATCCCCGTCACGGGGGTCAGGCCCTTGGCGGGCGCCGCCGTCTCCTCAACCTTGCGGCGGGCAGAGACCTCGTCGATGTCGCCGTCCCGGTCGCTCTTCCACGAGTCGGCGACCGCCTCGACGCCGCCGGAGCCGCTTCCCCCCTCGAAGGAGTAGGGGGAGGGGCGCATGTGCGTCGCTTCGGGGTCGATCACGGGGGCCGCGCGCAGGCGGGTCTTGTCGTCGGTGCCGACCGCAGGAGCCTGGACCTTCTTCGATCGCTTCTCCTTGATCTCCATCTCCGTGCGCGGGTAGCCGAGCTCCTGTTGAACCCGTTGAAGCCCTTCGCCGAACTCCTTCGCCGACTGTGTGCGCTCCGCCGGGTCCACCGCCATCGCCGCCCGCAACACGCGCTCCAACTCGCAGGGGGCATCCGCCCGTCCCAGGCCGCGCACGCGCCCCCGCTGGACGCGGTTGGCGATCGATGCCGCCGAGTTGTCTCCGATCGGATCCTCGAAGGGGCTGCGCCCGGTCACGAAGGTCCACGTCGTCGATGCCAGGGCCCACACGTCCTGCAGGGGGGAGGCGGGCGAGTTCACGTCCTGCTGCTCCGGGGGCGCCCACAGGACCGAAAAGCCGTCGAAAGCACCGACCTCCAGCGCTCCCACCTTCGACGCGACCCCAAAGTCGGCCAGGACAGGCTTGCCGTAGGCGTCCAGCATGATGTTCGAGGGCTTGATGTCGCGGTGCACGTAGCCCTGCCAGTGGAAGGTCTCGACGACGCCGCAGATCTTGATCATCGTGTCCAGGGCGTCCTCGAGCGACATGGGCCGCGCACGAACCTGCGTGAGGAGGTCGGCAACCGGGCAGTACTCCATGACGAGGTATGCCCGCCCGTCCGCCGTCGTTCCCACGCCGTGCAACTCCACGACGGAGGGGTGACCCGACAGGAGCGTCATCGCGTCGGCTTCGCGATGCAGTTCCTTCGTGCCCCGTTCATCCCCCTGGGCGCGCACCACCTTGATGGCCACGTCCCGGCTCGGCAGCTCCTGACGGTACAGGAACACGTCGGCGAAACCGCCTTGCCCCAGGGGACGAACCCACCTAAATCCCGGAATCTCCGGCCCCCTCATGCCTGCGACGGCTGGACTCACCGCTCGATCTCCTCTCGCATCGTGCGCTCGATCAGGGCGCTCAGACGCAGCTTGCGGCGCATACGCAGGCTCCGCAGGGACAGCGCCCGGCGCACGCGCGCAAAGAAGCCCGCACGCTTGGACACCTGGTCTCGCAGCTGTCCCACCTGGGCCCACGCGGCGCGCGCGCGGTCGCGGGAGGCACCGTTGGAGGCAAAGTTCGCGACGTCGGCGAAGCGAGCGATCACAACGGGAGAAGGAACGTCGCCGCCGAAGCGACTCCACCCGTCAATCACGTAGCGTCCCCTGTCACCGGCGTCGCCGCGGTCGGAGGACGAGGTCGACCCGTCCTCGCCGCTGCGCATCTCACCCGTCACCAGGGCGAAGGGGTCGCCCGGGTCCTCCCCCAGCTGCCACTGGGAGGACAGTGCCCACGCGGTCTCCTGGCGAGTGCGTCCCAGCTCGATGCGCAGGCCAGAGTCGGCGGCCAGGTCCACGACCTCGTCCCACGAGCCCACCAGCGCATCACCGGCCGCCGCCCTGCGGCGACGCCTGCGCCGACCCGCCTTGAACGCCAGGATCGCCAGGGGCGGCAGCGCGAGGAGGAGGATGGCGCCCGACACTCCGGCGATGATGCCCCAGGGCAGGCCCGCCTCGGGTGGCTTGAGCGGGTCGGCGTTCTGGTCACGCGTGGGCGGAGGCATCTCGGCCGGGGGCTCGGGGGGCTCCGGCGGCTGCAGGACCTGCGGGCGAGGGACGGACCGAGGCTTGGGAACCTGGGTCTGCGGCACGTGGTCGCGCGGCGGAGTCGGGTCGAACACGCCCCAGACGCCGCCCGAGAACTCGACCTCAACCCACGCGCGAATGTCGGATCCACGCAGGGTCGCGGCGCCCCCCTGGGAGCCGCCCTCGGGGTAGGCTCCCATGACGACGCGCGCGTTGATCCCCAACTGGTGCAGCATGAGAGCCATGAGCGCGGTGTACTGCTGGTCGTCGCCGATCAGATTCTCGTCGGAGGTCAGCATGCGCTCCAGCCGATCGGTGCGCACGCCCGGCCGCGAGAAGCGCGTGTTCTCGTTGAGGTAGTAGCCGTTCGTGGCCAGGTAGTGTTCGATGGCGCGCGCCGCCGCGAGCGGGGTCGAGGCGTTCTGCGTGAGCTCCGCGGCCTTTTCCGCGACGCCGTCGGGAACGTTCTTATCCTCCGAGGTGGAGGACAGCGCCACGAGGTTGGCCAGCTCCTCGTCGCGCACGGGCGCGACAAAATCGGTGGTCACGTTATAGCTCATGGAGCCCGCGGGACCGGTCGTCAGCGCCGCGTTCGCCCACGTATCGACGTGGAGGCCGTTCTTTTGCTCGGAGGACTGCGCCCCCGTGAAGGCGATCTGCGAGGGAGTTCCCAGGACGGGAACCCACGGGCCCGACAGCCCCGTGGTCGTCAGCGTGACCACGGAGGCGCCCTGGGAGCGTCCGGGGATGGTCGTCTGGACCTGGATGTACCCCGTGTGCCCGTCGCCTCGCTTCTGGGACATGCCGAAGGTCGTGCCGTCGTACACGTCCATCGCTGCGATTCGCACGCGCTGGTTCTCGGGCAGGTCCGACACGGTCAGCAGCGTCTCGTCCTTCAGGTCCGTCGTGTAGTGGCGGAAGGAGGACATCGGGGAGGGGTAGGCCTGGACGTCAAGGGGCGGGTGAATCAGGTCGCGGCCAACGATGCGTCCGCGAGGGGAGCCCAGGAACGCCGCGGCCGGCATCGCCACGGCGACGGAAACCGCGAGGACGAGGATGGCGCCAACCGCCCGCCTTCCCACGTAGACCGTCGAGCGAGAACGACGCCCGACCGTGGCCTCGCCGCCGGGCGAGCTCTTTCGTCCCACCAGCACATCCTGGCCCAGGGTGATTCTCTGGTACTGGGCGGCGCTCGCCCACCAGGCGACCAGCAGCGCCCACCAGGCGAGGACGGGCGCGAGCGGAAGAGGATAGTGCGTCAGCCCGAAGAACACGGCGATGACCGCCATCACGACGACGGGGATGGATCCCAGGACGGCGCGTCCGGCGCGCGCAGTGATCAGGCCGGCCAGAAGCGCCAGAATGAGGCCGCTCATCCACGGCACGAGGGCCGGGCCGGAGTAGACCGACACCGGGGGCGTCAGCGTCAGCAGATCCTTCCACGCGCGGAAGGACCCGAGCACCATGACCTGCAGGGTCTGCCCCGTGGGCAGGAAGCCAAACAGCGCCTCGGAGCGCAGCGCGGCCGCGCTGCCGCCCAGGAAGTAGGTCACCGCGAGACTCAACACGGTCGTGAGCGCATCCCACCGCCAGTGGGTCGAGGCCGCGGCAATCGCCAGGCCGCAGGCCACGCCGACTCCGGCGGCGATGGCCCCGACTCCCCCACCAAAGACGGGTTCGAAGGCCGCGATGGGCCCGGCGAAGAGGAGGGCGAGAACCAGGAGGGACCAGATCGGCAGCTTCGACCGGTACGTCGCGAAACGCTGCGTGATGGTCAGCAGGCGCGAACGCGTCGTCTTGTGGCGAGGCCCCTGCGAGCCG
>ERZ773035.906-NODE-906-length-22622-cov-35.120264_pt1 | contig 22622 bp, 20 predicted proteins | sample MGYA00511487_ERZ773035 | MGnify/ENA primary metagenome ERZ773035 (study PRJEB29015, sample SAMEA2737985) | human oral metagenome | biome: human oral; feature: human-associated habitat; material: dental | place: China | collected 2024 ...
GTGGCCGTCGTCGTCGGACCGGAGGGCGGCATCAGCGAGGCGGAGACGACGGCGCTCCAGGATGCCGGCGCGGTCGCGGTGCGGCTGGGCCCGCACATTCTGCGCACCGCCTCGGCCGGGCCGGTCGCGCTCGCGGTCCTGGCGCAGCGCGCCGGGCTGTGGGGCTGACAGCGTCCGACCCCGGCGTGGAGGGCGGCACTCTCACGTCCGACGACGAGGACGGCGCTCGCGACGACGGCGCGGGCTGAGTCGTGCGCCGGCACCTCTCACGGGGCGTCGAAGGCCTCAGCGGGAAGCAGTCCCCTGATGAAGGTCGCGAAGTCGGGGGCGAGCACGGTTGCGCGGTAGTCGCGCTCCTGGTCGACGTGGACCACGCGCGGCTCGCCCCGGGGGCCGCACTCGGAGTAGTCGAGCATGATGACGTCATGGCCCGCGCTGGGGCAGTCGCCGAACACGACGCCGATCTCCGGGTACCCCCACTCCTCGATCATGAAGCGCGAGCCGCCCTCCCCGGCGAGCGAGTCCTCCGGGGACATGCCGATCGGGGCGATCCGGGAGATGGCGACATGGTCCTCGGCCCAGGAGGTCGGCGCCTCGACTGGGAAGCAGCCGCGTCGCAGGCCGCCGCCGTTGTGCAGGCGGCACAGCTCCACGTAGGCGTCGGGCAGGCGGTAGCCGAGGAGCTCCTCCACCTCGGCGACGAGCTCGTCGGAGGGGGGCGGCTCGGGCCGCGTCTGCGCGTCGCGCACGTCGTCGGACCACAGGCCATCGAGGTCCTCGGCGGTGAAGGAGCCGGTGCGGCGCCGCACGGACGGCGGCGCGGCGCCGTCGGCCGTGGGCGGGACTCCGGAAAGCGGGTGCGGCGTTGGCATGCAGGACCTTTCGGGACGGCGGCGCGGGCCGTCAGCATGGGCGCCGAGACCGTTTCGCCGCATGCGTCTGCGCGCCCTGTCTAGGATGACGCGCATGAGCGACATCGACACCGGCAACGGCGCTGGTGGGGACGGCTTCTACGCCCTCGTGTCCGGCCCGGTCCCCAGCCCGTTCCCGCAGCAGCACGCCGAGTACCTCCCCCTGGACGAGGTGGTTCTCCGCGTTGTCGACCTCGGCACGGTGCGCGTGCCCTCAGGGCGCGTGGAGGCCTGCGACCCCTTCGGCGACCTGGGAGGCGGCCCGGTCTTCGACGTCGAGCCCGGCGACTACCCCGTCCGGGTCACAATCGCCGACGTCTCCAAGGAGCATGACGGCTCCCACGAGCGCGAGGCGTACCTGTCCCTCGTGCTGCGCGACGTCGAGGTCGCCGACGTCGAGGAGGCGCGGCCGGTGTCGGGAACAGGTCTCATAGCTGTCGATGCGGGCCTGGTCGCCTTCGTTGACCACGAGGCCGTCGCCACCGCCATGCCCGAGGACCAGACCACCTGGTACGACGACGTCATCGAGACCGGGGAGCCCGACTGCTGGTTCAGCCTCCTGTACTCCTCCGAGCACTACCGGGAGGGGGCGGCCAATATCGTCATGCCGCTGGCGCGGGCGGGGGAGAATGTTGTCATGTCGGGCGCCGGCTGGGGCGACGGCGTCTACCCGGTCATGCTCACCCGCGACGCCGACGGCCTCCCGCATGGCCTGCACATCGATCTGGGCATGTTCGCCTGGGATGATGAGGAGGACGACGAGGACGAGCGCTGAGCCTGGCGCCGGGGCCGAGCCCCGCACGGAGATGCTCATGGAGCACAGACCCTGACTCCTCCCAGCTTCCAGCGGGAGCGGACGGCGCCCGTCCGGCCTCAGTCGTCGAAGTCGAACCCCTCGGCGTCGGCCTCCGTCACCAGGGCGGTGAGGGTCTGCGGGTCGGTGAGGTAGGGGGTGAGCGCCTGGGCGAGCCGCTCCATGGCGGGGCGCGGACCGCGGGCGCAGAACATGCCGCCCTCGGGATCGGCATCCGGCTCGTCGAGCTCGCCCTTCTCCACGAGCCTGCGCACGACCCCCTCCCAGAAGTACCCGTTGGGCTCGTGGCCGAGGGACTCGACAACGCCGGCCGTGGCGGGCTCGGCGGCGTCGAAGAAGCAGGAGGTGATTCCGTCCTCGAAGTCGAGCAGACGGATGAAGTCGGGCGTGGTCGTCATGGAGGCCTCTCGGATCGGTGGTGAGACGCGGGCCCCTCCCGGGCGGGCGCGGAGCGGGGAGGAGGCCGGTGCGCTCACGGTACCGGCGGCGCCCGGCCTTCCGCGAATGCGCGGGCCCGGCCCGCCCGGGAGCGTCTGCGGCCCTTCGCCGCCGGCCTTTGCGAATGCGCCGACGGGACGGTGTCCCCGGCCCGGGGCCGGCTCGCGGAGTTCTCACAGTCTTCACAGGCTGAGCGGGGGCGGACGTTCAGGTCCAGCAGGTTACATAGTGCGTGCCGCCGGACGGAGAGGGTCACGAGGGTTGGGGAACCCGATGACCGGCCTTCCTCCGAGATGGCTCGGGGTTTAAGGGAGCCCGGGGTCGATCGCTCTGGCGAAGGAGGGAGCTCCCCCGACTGGGAACACGGGAGCGGAGCCCCTCGACGACAAAGGCCCGCGGGCCGGGAGAGACAACCCGGTACCGCGGGCCATGTCACTGCTCATCCGCGGCGCCGCGGCCCGGGTCCCCGCCGGTGCGCGGACGTCAGTTCTCGGTGCTCCCGGTGACCTTTACCTCTGGCACCACCTTGACGCGCCTGGCGCTCAGCAGCGCTGCTGCCACGATGGCGAAGAGAAGAACCCCGGGCAGCCCCGCAATGCTCGATGTGACCGTGCGCCAGGTGTGCCCCGGGGCGAGAAGGAGGACGGGAAAGGACCCAAAAGCGTTGAGCGTGCCGTGCGCGATCGCCGCGGGCAGGATGCTCCCCGATCTCGTCCGCAGCCAGGCCAGCAGCGTGCCGAAACCCATGCAGAAGAGCGTGAACAGCGCGATGCCCACGGCTGCCGGGATCTGGTAGGCGTACTCGTAGCCCATGGCGATCAGCGGTGCGTGCCACAGGCCCCACACCGCCCCGGTGAGCGCCACGGCCCGTCGCGCTCCCAGCGGGGCCAGTGCGCCGAGGAGCCACCCGCGCCATCCCGTCTCCTCCCCGAGGGCCAGGACGACATTGACCGTGCACCCGCCGATGAGGGTCTGGAGAATGATGAGCGCCAGGAGGACTCCCGGCGGCGGCATCGGCTTGTCCGGAGCGACTGCCGATGACTGGGCCATCAGCCTGCTCAGCGACCAGTCCGCCTCCAGCCACCCCGCCATAATCGCCGCCATCAGGCAGACCGCAGTCGCGACCAGGACCACGGCCACCCCTATGAGCGCCGAGGTCAGCACGCGGCCCCAGCCTCCTCGGCCCGACGCGGCACGGCGCAGGGCCACGGCCCGCAGCCAGGGCTCACCGGTGATCAGGCGGCACGCGGCCCATGAGCCCAGTGCGGGGGAGAACATGCGAACGGCCATGAGGATGGTCGCCAGGGGCGTGCCCAGGCCGCCCGTCGCTGCGCAGACCGCGTCCAGCGCGAAGGCGGCCCCCATTGCAATCGCGATGAACAGGCCGACAGCCCGCCATTGCACGGTGTCAGGAGCGGTCGTGTCCATGCGTGGGTACCTCCAGTCGGGGCCGGACCGTCGTCGCCCACCATAGTCCCGCATCTTCCGAGGCCCTGCTGCCGCCCCTGCGCCGGTGCTGCCAGGGGCGCCTCCGGCCCCTGGGGCTCGGGGTGCTTCGGGACGCACCCGACCTCACCGACCTGTGGCGGGGCGGACCCGGGTGCGCGAGGATGTGGGCATGTCGAATCTCCCTGCTCTTCGTCTGCCCCGCAAGAGGGGACGGTCGGTCTTCCAGGTCGTCGGGTCCGTCTGCTTCGTGATCGCCGGTGTGGTTCTGCTCATCATGGGCCTGACGTCCCGGCCCTTTGACTTCGATGCCCTCAAGCTCACGGTCGCAGGTGTCCTGGCGATCCTCGTCTTCGGCTTCTTCGGCTTCCTGGGCGCGCGCATGCTGACCCGCCCGGCCCTGGTCGTTGACGACCGCGGCATCTGGGACAACACCTCGGGGCTGTCGGTCGGCCTCATCCCGTGGGAGCAGACCTTGGGCTTCCAGCCGGTCAGAGTGGCGCTCAATGACTATGTAGCGGTTCTCTGGGCCGATGAGCAGTGGGCCTGGGACCATATGAAGCCGACGGCTCGTCGGATGAATCGGCTCAACCACGGCACGGGCACGCCTGTCGGCCCGATCAGTGGGGACATGCTCAAGGTGACGGGTCCGCAGCTTGCCCTCATGCTCCTGGAGCAGCGTCGTCAGCGCCGCCCGGAGCTGTCCGAGGCGCCCGGCATGCCCCCGACAGAGTAGTGATGATGAGGATGACCGCGGCGGCCGGTGCCTTTCCCGGCTTTCTCGCTCTTCACCGTGACTGCCTGAGCGATCTTCCGCGACGGCCTTGAACGTGGCGCCGCCCGCACCTTATATTCATCACATGATGAAAAACGCGGGCGGCTCTCCGCTCTCCGTCATGTCGTCATCGGACGATCGCGGCTCCGCCTCCCCGGCAGACCCGGCGGTCCGTGTCTCCAACCTGCGTGTGAGGCGCCGTCGCCGCGAGACCCTGCACGGACTGACCTTCGACCTGCCCACCGGCACCATCACCGGCCTGCTCGGTCCCTCCGGCTGCGGCAAGACCACTCTCATGCGCGTGCTCGTCGGCGTCCAGCACTACGACGGCGAGGTCACCGTTCTCGGCGCCGCGCCCGGCGCTCCGGCGGTGCGGGACCGCATCGGATACGTCACCCAGGAGGCCGCCGTCTACAAGGACCTCACCGCCCGTCAGAATCTGCGCTACTTCGCCTCGCTGGCCGGTTCCCGCGCCCGCGACATCGACGAGGTCCTGGAGGCGGTAGGACTCGCGTCCCTCGCCGATCGCGCGATCGCCACCTACTCGGGTGGCGAGGCGAACCGGGCGTCGCTGGCCTGCGCCCTGGTCGCCGGCCCCGAGCTCCTCGTCCTCGACGAGCCGACGGTCGGTCTGGACCCTCTGACCCGCGAGGACCTGTGGACCACCTTCCACGCCCTGGCCTCCCAGGGCGCCACCCTCCTGGTCTCCAGCCACGTCATGGACGAGGCCTTCCGCTGCGACTCCGTCCTGCTCATGAGGGACGGGGACCTGCTCGACACGACCACCGCGTCCGCGCTCCTGAAGCGCACCGGGGTCGAGACCCTCGACGAGGCGTTCCTCGCCGTCATCCGCGAGTCCGAGAAGGAGGCCACCCGATGAACGCCCGCACCTACGCCGCCACCGTCCGCCGCGTGCTGGCGCAGCTGGTCGCCGACCGACGCACCCTCGCCCTGATCATGGCCGTACCCACCGCCCTGCTCACCCTGCTGTACTTCGTCTACTACGACTATCCTGGCGCCGGCGCGCTGTTCAACCGCATTGCCGTGTCCATGATGGCGATTCTCCCCATGATCGTCATGTTCCTCGTCACCAGCGTCACCATGCTGCGCGAACGCGGCTCCGGCACGCTGGAGCGCCTGTGGACCACGCCCCTGCACCGCGCGGACCTCCTCCTCGGCTACGCCACCGCCTTCACCACCACCGTCGTGGGGCAGTCCCTCATCCTGTGCGCAGTGGCCGCCTGGTTCCTCGACGTCGAGATCGCCGCATCCTGGGCCTGGGTCATTCTCACCGCCCTCATCGACGGCTTCCTGGGGGTGGCCATGGGCCTGTTCGTCTCGGCCTTCGCCCGCACCGAGTTCCAGGCCGTCCAGTTCATGCCCGTGGTCGTCGGTCCGCAGATCTTCCTGTGCGGGCTGCTCGTCGCCCGTGACCAGCTGCCCCGCGTCCTGGAGTTGTGCAGCAACGTCCTGCCCATGAGCTGGGCCGTCGACGCCGTCGGCGAGCTGGCCGCCAACGAGACGCCGACGGCGGACTTCACCGCGGACCTGGCCCTTCTGGCGGCCGTCGGGCTGGCGGTGCTCGCCGTAGCGGCCCTCACCGTGCCGCGCAGGACCCGCTGAGACCGGGCCCCTGCTTGCCGGGCCGCGCCGCGTGACGGTGGAGCCGACGACGGCGCACGACCGGGTTGCGCATCGCTGAGACGATGCGCAACCCGGCCTCTGCCTGGCGTGTACCGTGGGGATCGGCTGGGGATCGGCTCCGCTGCGATCGTCAGCGTCCTGCGGCGGCGCCGAGGCAAGGAGGATGCCATGGGTGTTGGCGGATTCGCCTTTGTGACGATCGTGCTGTTCATGGTGCACGAGCTCGACGAGATCGTCTTCACCCGCCGGTATATCGACAAGCACTCGGGCGACGAGCGCTACAAGGCGGAGATGTTCGTCGCGGGGGCGCGCCGCTATCCGTCGACAGAGCTCATAGCGGCGATGATCTGCGAGGAGCTCATCGTCTCGAGCCTCATCCTGCTGGCCGGGACTCTTCTGGGCTCGATCGAGGTGGTGGCGGCCACGTTCATCGCCTACGCGCTGCACCTGCTCGCCCACATTCGCGAGGCGTTCGTCTTCCCCGGGTGGGCGCCGGGCAGCCGGACCGCCGTGCTGACGTCTCCGCTGGTCGCCGCGGTGCTGGGCGCCATATTCATGATGTTCACCGTCAGCTGGCCGCTGCTGGCGGTCCTCACGATCGTGATCGGCGCGGGGCTGGTTACGAACCTGAATCTCATGCACAGGCTGGCGGGCAGGGTCGATGCGGCGATCACAAGCGCGGCGTGAAGCTCCCGGGGCCGATGCGGCTCTGGGCCGGACTGCGGGGCAAGGATGTCCGTCAGAATGACATTGGCCGCCCGAGTCGGCTGACGCTGATGAGGAAACCGCATGATTCCGCGGATTGCGCAATGGCGCCCGGAGCGGTTCGGCCTCAATGTCATTCTGGCGGACACCACCGGGACTCGGGCCGGACCCGGGGCGCCCCCGGCAGGGCCGCCGAGACCCTCTTTCGAGCCCGAGCCCCGCTTACGGCGCACAGGTCGTGCGGCATGCCGCACCAGGGCCGGGTGCGCAGGAACCGGCCCGCAGCTTTCCGCAGCAGACTCCGCCTCCACCGGGACGGCAGGAGGCCGCCACCGGCCTGCCACCGGCACGGAGGCGCTCGATGGCGCTCGATGGCGCTCGATGGAGCTTGATCTGACAGCCCTGGCCGCGACGGTCCGTCACGACTACCGTCGTATCCGTGTGGCTCCTGTTCGCCTGCGCCTCCGCCCTGTTCGCCGGGCTGACCGCCGTCCTGGCCAAGCAGGGCGTGCGCACCACGGACTCCACCCTCGCCACCGCCCTGCGCACGCCCGTCGTCCTCGCCGGCGCCTGGGGCATGACCCTGCTCAGCGGCTCGATCCGCGAGCTCGGGCAGGTCGACGCCCGCAGCCTCGTCTGCCTGGTCCTGTCGGGCCTGGCCACCGGCGCCTCCTGGCTGTGCTACTTCAAGGCGCTCCAGCTCGGAGACGTCAGCAGGGTGGCCCCCGTCGACAAGATGAGCACGGTCCTCACCGTGATCATGGCCGTGCTGCTGCTAGGAGAGGGCCTGAGCGCCCTCGGCGCTGCCGGCCTGGTCCTGGTCACCATCGGCACGCTCCTCATGCTGCGCGCCGAGGACCTGCGCGCCCTGCCGCGGGCACTGGCCGGAGGCGGCGGCTGGCTGCTGTACGCGCTCGGCGCCGCCCTGTTCGCCGCACTCACCGCGATCCTCGGCAAGATCGGCATCGCCGCGGTGCCCTCCGACCTCGGCACCGCCATACGCACAGGGGTCGTCCTGGTCATGGCCTGGGTCATGGTCGGCGTCGCCGGACGCCTCCGGGGCGCCGCCCACGTGCCGCGCGGCGAGATGACCTGGATCCTGCTGTCCGGAGTCGCCACCTGCGCCTCCTGGCTGTGCTACTTCCGCGCCCTCCAGGACGGGCCGGCCAGCGTCGTCGTCCCCATCGACAAGCTCGGCGTCCTGGTCTCCGTCGCCTTCTCGGTCCTCGTCCTGCACGAGCACGTGGGCGTCCGGGCGCTGCTCGGCCTGGCCGTGCTCGTGGTGGGGACCATCGCCCTCGCACTATGAGCAAGGAGGGCGGCTGAGCCCTGGCGCGGGGCGCGTGAGCCGGCATCGGTCTGCTTACGACATCCGTTCACGCCTCGCCGCCGGGTCTCGGGCTCTGCGGGGCGGGACCCGACGCCGGCGGGCGCCTTGGACCGATCTCGAGCCGGAAGTGAACCGATCTCGACGCGGAGTACGACCGATCTCGACGAAAGAGGCGGCGGAGCGGGCGCGGGGCCGGGCGCCAGGGGACTGCGGGCGTCGATGCGCTCGACGCGCGGGCACAGGCCCGGACGCCCGGGAGCCGATCATCTAGGATCAAGGGCAATGACGAGTATGTCGATCAGTTCAGCAGCCGCACCGTCGGCGATCACCTCCGCAGGCCCCGCGGCTCCCGGGCCCGCGGACTCGTCCGGCGCGCACGATGACATCACCCGGAGTCTCGTGCTGCCCGCCGAGCTCGCCCCCGTGGCCCTTCTCGGCGTCCGCGACGAGGTCCTGCGCGCCATTGAGAGGGGATTCCCGGACGTCGACGTCTACGTGCGCGGCAGCACCGTCACCGTCACCGGCGAGGAGTCCCGCGTCGACGTCGTCGTCCTGCTCCTGTCCGAGCTCATCGACGTCGCCCGGGCGGGCACGCCCCTGACCGCCGACGCCGTCGAGCGCGCCATCGGCCTGCTGGACGCCGCCGCCCGTCCCGCCGAGGTCCTGGCCGACGACGTCCTGACCTCCCACGGCCGCACCGTCCGCCCCAAGTCGCTCGGCCAGAAGGCCTACACCGACGCCATCGAGAAGTCCACCATCACCTTCGGCATCGGCCCCGCCGGGACCGGCAAGACCTATCTGGCCATGGCCAAGGCCGTCGACGCGCTGACCCGCAAGCAGGTCTCCCGCATCATCCTCACCCGTCCCGCCGTCGAGGCCGGGGAGAACCTCGGCTTCCTGCCCGGGAGCCTGACCGACAAGATCGACCCCTACCTGCGGCCCCTCTACGACGCCCTGCACGACATGCTCGCCCCCGAGGCCCTGCCTCGGCTCATGGCGGCCGGCACCATCGAGGTGGCGCCCCTGGCCTACATGCGCGGGCGCACCCTCAACGATGCCTTCGTCATCCTCGACGAGGCCCAGAACACTAGCCCCGAGCAGATGAAGATGTTCCTCACCCGGCTCGGCTTCGGCTCCAAGATGGTCGTCACCGGCGACGTCTCCCAGATCGACCTGCCCGGCGGGCGTGAGTCCGGCCTGCTCGTCGTGCGCCGCATCCTCGACGGCGTGGACGGCATCGCCTTCTGCGAGCTGGGGGCCGCCGACGTCGTGCGCCACCGGCTCGTGGGCCGCATCGTCGAGGCCTATGCCCGCTACGAGGCGCAGGCGGCTGCCGAGCGGGCCGCCGGGGGCGCCGGGACCGCCGACTCCACGGCATCCGCCGCCCGCGCCTCCGACCACGACCGCGGGCGCGGAAACCGCCGCGGCCGCACGCCGTCAGAATTCCGTGAGAGGAACCGCCCGTGAGCACCGAGGTCCTCAACGAGACCCAGACCGTCATCGACGGCGCCGAGTTCGCAGCGCTGGCCGACCACGTGCTGCGCGCCCTGCACGTCAACCCCCTGGCCGAGCTGAACATCCTGTTCGTGGACCCCGAGCCCATGGCCGAGCTGCACATGCGCTGGCTCAAGCTGCCCGGCCCCACCGACGTCATGAGCTTCCCCATGGACGAGCTGCGTCCCGGCACCGCCGAGAACGAGACGCCGGCCGGGACCCTGGGCGACATCGTGCTGTGCCCGCAGGTCGCCGCCAAGCAGGCCATCGAGGCGGGCCACTCCGCCGTCGAGGAGATGCTCCTGCTGACCGCCCACGGGATCCTCCACCTCCTGGGCTACGACCACGCCGAGCCGCAGGAGAAGAAGGAGATGTTCGACCTCCAGCGCACCCTGCTCCTGACCTTCCTCGCGGAGCGGGGACAGTGACCGGCACGCCCGTCGCACTCCTGGTCGTCCTGGCCGTCGTCGTCCTCATCTTCGGCGCCCTGCTGTCCGCCGGGGAGGCCGCCCTGGCGCGCATGACCCGCGCCGCCGCCGAGGACCTCGTCGAGGACGGGCGCCGCGGCGCCGGCCGCGTGCTGACCCTGGCCGAGAGGCGGGGCCAGGTGCTCGGTTCCGTCGCCCCCATCCGCGTCGCCGTCGACATGCTTGCCGCCGTCCTGCTGACCCTGGCCGTCTCCGGTCTGCTGAGCCGGTGGTGGCAGGTGCTGGTGGTCGCCGTCGTGCTCAACATCGTCCTGCTCGGCCTGGTCGTCGGCTTCTCACCGCGCTCGGTGGGGCGCCGCAACCCCGACGGCACTCTTCTCGTCCTGGCCGGGGCGCTGCTCAGGGTCGACGCCCTGGGCGCCCCGTGGCGCTGGATCGAGTCCCACTACGGGCGCTCGTCCGCCCTGACCGACGCCGAGGCGCGCGCCGAGGTCACCGAGGACCTGCGCGAGATGATCGACGAGATCGGCGAGGCCGAGACCATCGAGGACGAGGACCGCGAGATGATGCGCAGCGTCGTCGAGCTCGGCCAGACCCTCGTGCGCGAGGTCATGGTGCCCCGCCCCGACATGGTCACCATCGACGCCGACAAGACGGCCTCCGCGGCCATGCGCCTGTTCGTGCGCTCCGGCTACTCGCGCGTGCCCGTGGTGGGGGAGGACGCCGACGACGTGCGCGGCATCGTCTACCTCAAGGACGTCCTGCGGCGCCTGTCCGACCACCCCGAGCACGAGGCGCGCCCCGTGTCCTCCTTCACCCGCGAGGCCCTCTGGATCCCCGAGACCAAGCTCGCCGACGACCTGCTGCGCGAGATGCAGACCGGTCACGTCCACATGGTCCTGGCCGTCGACGAGTACGGGGGCACGGCCGGCCTGGTCACCATGGAGGACCTGCTGGAGGAGGTCGTCGGCGAGCTCACCGACGAGCACGACCACGCCGAGCCCGAGGTCGAGGACCTGGGGCGGGGGCGCTACCGGGTGCCCGTGCGCCTGGGCCTGGACGAGCTCGGCGAGCTGTTCGACCTGGAGATCGACGACGACGACGTCGACACCGCCGGCGGCCTGCTCACCAAGGCCATCGGCCGCGTCCCCCTGCCCGGCGCCCGCGGCAGCGCCCAGGGCGTCGACCTGGTCGCCGAGGAGGCCGTCGGCAGGCGCCGCCAGGTCGCCACCCTCATCGCCAGCCGCACCCCCGAACCCGCCGACCACCACGAGTGAGGACCGCCTATGACCAACACATCCGACACATCCGACACGCCCTTCCGCTTCCCCGGCGACGCCGAGCTCATGGACGGCCCCAGTGCCCTCGGGGACCCTGGGGGCCCCGACGGCGGGGGCTCGGGCGAGGCTCCCGGCGATCCCGGTGACGACAGCGAGGACGGGGTGCGCAACGTGCCCGGCGACGGCCCCCCGCCGGCCGCCGCGCGCGCCGAGCTCGTCGTCCCCGAGGTCCCCGAGGGCTTCCGCGCCGGCTTCGCCTGCCTGGTCGGGCGCCCCAACGCCGGCAAGTCCACGCTGACCAACGCCCTGGTCGGCACCAAGGTCGCCATCACCTCCGGGCGTCCCCAGACCACCCGCCACAATGTGCGCGGCGTCGTCCACCGCGACGACTCCCAGCTGGTCCTGGTCGACACCCCCGGCCTGCACCGCCCCAGGACCCTGCTCGGCAAGCGCCTGAACGACCTGGTGCGCGAGACCCTTGCCGACGTCGACGTCATCGCCTTCTGCGTCCCGGCCAACGAGAAGGTCGGCCCCGGCGACCGCTTCATCGCCCGCGACCTGGCCGAGACGCGCACCCCCGTCGTCGCCGTGGTCACCAAGACCGACACCGTCTCCAGGGAGGCGGTCGCGGCCCAGCTCCTGGCCGTCGACCGGCTCGGCGAGTGGGCCGACGTCGTCCCCGTCTCGGCCAGCCGCGGCCGGCAGATCGACGTCCTGACCGACGTCCTCGTCTCCCACCTGCCGTCCTCCCCACCGCTGTACCCCACCGGCGAGATCACCGACGAGCCGCAGGCCGTCATGATCGGCGAGCTCGTCCGCGAGGCCGCCCTGGAGGGTGTGCGAGACGAGCTGCCCCACTCCCTGGCCGTCGTCGTCGACGAGATCCTGGACCCGACCACGGACACCACCGGTTCGCGCGTCAAGGGCGCGGGCGCCCGCCTCCAGGTGCGCGTGAGCCTCGTCGTCGAGCGCGACTCCCAGAAGGCCATCATCATCGGCAGGGGAGGGTCCCGCCTCAAGGAGATCGGCATCACGTCGCGCAAGGGCATTGAGAAGCTGGTGGGGCGGAGGGTCTACCTCGACCTGCACGTGCGGACGGCGAAGGACTGGCAGTCCGACCCCAAGGCCCTGGCCAGGCTGGGCTTCTGACCCGTGCTTCCTCGCCCTCGCCCCAAGGGGGAGCCGGCCCGCCCGACCCTCGCCCAGGTGCGGTCGGGCTGGGCCTGGGCCCGCGCCTTTCCACGGCGCTCGCTCGCGCTCGTGTCGCGGCTGTGGCGCACCGAGCGGCGAGGCGCCGTCCTGGGACTCCTCGTGGTGCTGGCCGCCGCGCTCGTCCTGGCTCTCCTGGGCGCGGACGGGCAGACGATCTGGGAGATCCTGGCGACCCTGGGCCTGTGCGCCCTGGTTGTGACGGTCTCGGCCGATCATCGCACCTCGGGGGCCGTCGTCGTGACCGTGCTGAGCCTGAGCCTCATCGGGACCCTTGCCGGTCCTCGCTGGACGCCCGAGCCCCTCGCCGAGCCGATGGTCCCGTCCACCGCTGACACCACCATCGGCGGCGAGACGACCACGGCCGCGGTTGGCAGCTACCGCATCGAGACCTCCACGGTCACCATTACCCAGGCCGACGGCGAGCAGGTCCCCGCCCTCCTGCGCCGCCCCGTCGGCGTGACCGGCCCCACGCCTGGTGCGGTCTTCCTGCACGGTGCGGGCACCCATGACATCCACGGCTTCTCCAGCCAGGCGGAGGCGCTGTCCTCCGCCGGCGCCACCACTCTCGTACCCTCCAAGCCCATGGAGGACTACTCCCTGGCCTCCCGCGACTACCGGGCCATGGCCGCCGACTACCAGCGCAGCGTGGACTACCTGATCGCGCTCGACGGCGTGGACGCGGCGCGGGTCGGCCTCTACGCCGAGTCCGAGGGCGCCATCCCAGGGGCGGTGCTCACCGCCGTCGACGAGCGCATCGCCTTCCTCGTGATGGCCAGCGCCCCGGTGGTGCGGCTTCGCGAGCAGATGGCGCTGGCCATGGACTCCTACATGCGCAACGTCGGCGTGCCCGAGCCCATGCTCGTCCTCATCCCGCGCCTGCTGGGCTCCACTCAGGTCCCGGGGGGCGGCTTCGAGTACGCCGACTTCGACTCCGTGCCCTACCTGGAGAGGATCACCGTTCCCGTCCTCATGGTCTACGGCACCTCCGACGCCTCCATGCCGCTGGTCCAGGGGCCGACGACGGTGTGGCGGGCCCTGCAGCGCTCCGGCAACGACGCCCTGACCGTGCGCTACTACGACGGCGCCAACCACGGGCTCAAGGTCGGCAACAGCGCCGGCGGCGACCTCGCCCCCGGCGTGACCCGCGACCTCGCCCGCTGGGTGACCGGCCTGCCCGACACCGCCGACGCCGCCCCGCACGTAGCCGGCGCCACCCCGACCCAGACCTATTGGGCCCGCGCCCCCGAGTCGACCCGCTGGTACGCCTCGGGCGATCTCATGCTCGCCGCCTTCGTCCTGGGCTTCGGCCTGCTCGCCCTGGCCGCGGTCCTGTGGGCGGCCGGCCAGGCGCCCAGGCTGCGCGGCCGGCGCGGCGTCCATCTGCCCGACCCGATCGGACGCTGGACGGCCTCCCTGGGCCTGAGCATCGTGGCGGCCTGGGCGCTGTACCTCGCCTACATCGCGGGAGTGGTCTCTCTGGCGACGAGCTACCGCACCAGCTACCTGTTCTCCTACGGCGGCTGGATGCTCGCCCAGCTCGTGGCCCTGGGCACCGTCATCCTGTACGTCAGGCTCGCCCAGCGCGTCTGGCTCATGCGCAGGCGCATGCGGCGCGGCCGCGAGGAGGGCGGCCGGTGGCTCACGGTGCCAGCGGGCTGCGTTCTCGGCTCCGCCCTGTGCGGTACGGCCGTCCTTCTGACGGCTCTGGCGTACTGGGGCCTGTTTCCGCTCCTATACTGATACTCCCGCGCTGCGCCGTGGCGGACGGGCCGGGGCCGGCGCGCAGATCGACGTCGCCCGTGCCGGCACGGGCTCCTGCGCAGGACGACACCATGTTTCCAGATGGGACTTTTTGCCCACGAAAGCGGTGGGATAAGGCACACTTGGAAGTGTTTCGTAGGCCGAACCAGGAGTATCGCGCATGTCGACCACTGTTGATCACCCTTTTGACGCTGAGCGCCATTGTCCCGAGGAGCTGTGGGAGCTCGGTGAGAAGGCGACCGCACGCGCGCGTCGCTGGGCCGATGAATCGGCCTCTCAGCCTGTTCCCCGCACCGCACAGCTTCTGGCGCGCATCCTGTCGGACCCGGACGGGCTGGGCTTCACCACCCGCTTCGTGGACGACGTCGTACGACCCGCCGATCTTGATGTCGCCAGTCATGCTCTGGCCCGGCTGGCCGCCGGGCGCACCGACTTCCTGCCGCGCTCCCTGGCCGCGGCCATGGGGCTGGGGGGCAGGGCGACCCGCCTGGCGCCCCATACGGTGACCGCCGTGGCGCGCCGTGTCTTCCGCGAGATCGTCGGCGACCTCGTCGTCGACGCCACCGACCGCGGTCTGGGCCCCGCTCTGGCCCGGCTGCGAGCCGGAGGCAACCGTCTCAACGTCAACCTCCTGGGCGAGGCCGTCCTGGGCGAGAAGGAGGCCTCCCGACGCCTGGCCGAGGTCTCCCGCCTGGTCGCCCGCGAGGACGTCGACTACGTCTCGGTCAAGGTCTCGGCGGTCACCGGTCCGCACAACCCCTGGGGCTTCGACGAGGTCGTCGCCCACGGCGTCGAGGTGCTCTCCCCGCTGTACCGCCTGGCGCGCGACAACGGCACCTTCCTCAACCTCGACATGGAGGACTACAAGGACCTCGACCTGACCATTGCGGTGTTCACCGCCATCCTCGATCAGGAGGACCTGGCCGGCTACGAGGCCGGCATTGTGCTGCAGGCCTACCTGCCCGACTCCCTGGCCGCCATGGAGCGCCTCCAGGCCTGGGCGGCGGCCCGTGTGGACGCCGGCGGGGCGCGCATCAAGGTGCGCGTCGTCAAGGGCGCCAACCTGTCCATGGAGCGGGTCGACGCCGAGATCCACGGCTGGGAGTTGACCACCTGGCCGACCAAGCAGGCGACGGACACGAGCTACAAGCGCATCCTCTCCTGGGCCATGACCCCCGAGCGCACCCGCGCTATCCACCTCGGGGTGGCGGGGCAGAACCTGTTCGACATCGCCTTCGCCTACGAGCTGCGGCAGGCCCGCGGCGTGGCGGACGACGTCGAGTTCGAGATGCTCGCGGGCATGGCCACCGGGCTGCAGGAGGTCGTGCGCCACGAGACGGGGCACCTTCTGCTGTACGTGCCCGTGGTCGACCCGGGCGAGTTCGACGTCGCCATCTCCTACCTCGTGCGACGCCTGGAGGAGAACGCCGCCCCCGAGAACTTCATGTCGGGCGTCTTCGACCTGGCCACCGACGAGGCCGTCTTCGCCCGCGAGGAGAAGCGTTTCCTGGCCGCTCTAGCGGACCTCGACCCCGCCGCCCCAGTGCCGGTCCCGAACCGTTCCCAGGACCGCCTCGCCGAGCGCAAGGCGGGAGTCCCCGCCGCCACCGCCGCCTCGGCCGAGCGCATCCGGCGTCCCTTCGTCTCGACGCCGGACTCGGACCCCTCCCTGGCCGCCAACCGCCGCTGGGCCCGCGACATCGCCGCCGCCGTGCCGACCTCTGCGCGGGGCGCGGCCCAGGTCGAGGCGAGCGCCGCCCGCATGGTCACCACCGGGGAGTGCGACGCGGTCGTGAGAACGGCCGCGGCCGCCGCCGCGGCCTGGCAGCGCCGCGACCCCGCCGAGCGCGCCGTCGTCCTGAACCGGGTCGGGGACGTCCTGGAGGCCCGCCGCCACGAGCTCATCGAGGTCGCCGCCTCAGAGGCGGGCAAGACCATCGACCAGTCCGATCCTGAGGTCAGTGAGGCCATCGACTTCTGCCGCCACTACGCCGAGGCCTCCCTGCTCCTGCACGACCCGGAGCACATGGCGGGCGCCCGCTTCGCGCCGGTGGACCTGACCGTGGTCGCCTCTCCGTGGAACTTCCCCCTGGCGATCCCCACCGGGGGAGTGGCGGCCGCCCTGGCCGCCGGCAGCGCCGTCATCCTCAAGCCGGCTCCGCCCGCCAAGCGCTGCGCCGCCGAGCTCGTGCGCGCCTTCCACGACGCCGGCCTGCCCGAGGACCTCGTGGTCCTCGCCCCGCTGGACGACGGCGAGGTCTCGCGCCACCTGGTGACCCACGAGCGGGTGGACCGGGTGGTGCTCACCGGCTCCTACGACACCGCGCGGCTCTTCCGCTCCTGGAAGCCGGACATGCACCTGCTGGGGGAGACCAGCGGCAAGAACGCCCTCATCGTCACGCCCTCGGCCGATCCGGATCTCGCCGTGCGCGACGTCGTCGCCTCCGCCTTCGCCCACGCCGGTCAGAAGTGCTCGGCGAGCTCCCTGCTCATCCTGGTCGGCTCGGCCGGGACCTCGGAGCGCATCGCCCGTCAGCTGGTGGACGCCACCTCCTCCCTGCGGGTGCGCGGCCCCGAGCACCTGGACTCCCAGGTCGGTCCCGTCGTCGTACCCGACGACGAGAAGGCGCTGCACGGCCTGACGACGCTGGGAGCCGGCGAGCACTGGGTGCTGACCCCGCGGGACCTGGGCGACGGCCTGTGGCGGCCCGGCATCCGTGCCGGCGTCGTCCCCGGCAGCGAGTTCCACCTGACCGAGTACTTCGCCCCGGTGCTGGGCGTCATGCGGGTGGAGACTCTCCAGGAGGCCATCGACGCCGTCAACGCCGTCGACTACGGCCTGACCTCGGGGCTGCACACCCTTGACGCAGACGAGCTCGCGCTCTGGCTGGACTCGGTCGAGGCCGGGAACCTCTACGTCAACCGCGGCATCACCGGTGCGATCGTGCGCCGCCAGCCCTTCGGGGGCTGGAAGCGCTCGGCGATCGGCTCGACGACCAAGGCCGGCGGGCCGTCCTACCTGCTCGGGCTGGGCGAGGTCGTGCCCACCGCCGACCGGAACCACGAGGACGCCTACCAGGGCCACCACGACCTGGCGGCCACTCTGGATGCGCGCGTGTCCGCCCTCTACGACGCTGTGCGCACGCACCTGGACCGTCGCGACATGACCGAGCTGCGCCGTGCGCTCGTGGCCGACGCCGAGGCGTGGGAGGCCCAGTACGGCACGGGCCGGGACGTCACGGGTCTGGCCTGCGAGCGCAACGTGCTGCGCTACCGGCCCACGCCCGTCGTCGTGCGGGCCGCGGGCGGCACCCACCCCGCCGACCTGGTGCGCGTCGTGGCGGCCGGTGTGCGGGCGGGCGCCTTCGTGAGCCTGTCCGTGGCCGACAGGCTCCCGACCGAGCTGGCGGGTGCTCTGGCCGCAGCCGGTGTCGACGTGGACGTCGAGGCGCCGGGCGTGTGGAGCGCGAGGCTCGCGGACCTGGCGTCCTCCAAGGCGCTCGGGCTGCGCGTGCGCGTGCTGGGGCCGCGTGAGGAGACCGCCGTCTCCCGGTGGCGCGAGGCGAGCCGCCTGACCGGCGGCAGCCCCGACGTCGCCCTGTACACGGGGCCCGTGACGACCTGCCCGCACACCGAGCTGCTGCCCTTCCTGCACGAGCAGGCGGTCGCGGTCACCAGCCACCGCTTCGGCACTCCGCTCGATCTGGCCGCCGGGCTGCTCTGAGGACGGCGCGGGGCCCGCCCGGCCCCGCGCCCACCCTTCGCCGAGATCGGTCGTACTCCGCACCGAGATCGGTCTCACTCCGCACCGAGATCGGTAGATCTCCGGCTCGAGATCGGTTCGAGGCACCTACCGAGCGCCGCAGGCGCGCCCCGGGGCGCATCCCGCCCGCCCGGACCAGTCGTCCAGGGCCTGCGCCCGCAGGCCGGCCGCCTGCTGGTGGAGCCGGTCCACGGGCGCGGGCTGTGTAGTCTCTGGGGCATGACTGCTCCTGCTGCGTGGTCCCCCGCCGACTTCCCTGCCAGGCCGATGTGATGCGCCTGGACTCGCTGACCGGCCTGCGCTGGTGGGCGGCGTTCGCCGTCTTCTGCTACCACATGATGAACTTCGCGCCCGTGCCCGGCCTCGGGGCCGTCGCGCGTTACGGCAACCACGGCGTCGCCTTCTTCTTCGTGCTCTCCGGCTTCGTGCTCACCTGGTCCGCCCGCATCTCGGGCACGACGGTCACCAACTTCTACTGGCGGCGCTTCGCCCGCATCTACCCGGCCCACGTCGTCGCCCTGCTCGTGGCGATCCCCGTGTTCTACTCGGTGACGTCGGCGACGCCTGATCCCAGTCGGTTCTGGGTCAAGCCCTTCGCCGTCGTGCCGCTGCTGCTGTCCCTGGTGCTGCTCCAGAGCTGGTTCAAGGACCCGAGCATCCGCTTCTCCGGCAACCCGGCCGCATGGACGCTCGGGGTCGAGGCCTTCTTCTACGCCCTCCACCCCTGGCTGAGCCGCCTGCTGGCCCGGGTCTCGCGGCGCGGGGCGCTGCTCGCCCTGGGCATCGTCACCGCCGTCATCATGCTCCACCGCGTCGCCGCGGTCCGTGACCCCTCGGGCGTCCTGGCCGGTCTGCCCATCCCTGTGGCCCGCCTTGAGGAGTTCGTCATGGGCATGGTGGTGGCCCGCCTCGTCCAGCTCGGTGCCGGCAGGTGGATCCGCCCCTGGATGGGGTATACCGCCCTTGCCGCCTTCGTCAGCTGGTCCGTGCTCCTCCGCCGCTACGGGTGGGCGGGTCCCTGGTCCGTCTGGGCCCAGAACCTGGAGCTGCAGGTTCTCGCGGTCCTCTTTGCGCTGACCATCCTCGGGATCGCCAACAACGATCTCACCCAGAGGCGCTCCTGGCTGCGCCACCGGGTTCTGGTGACCCTGGGGACGTGGTCCTTCGCCTTCTACCTCGTGCACGCCACCGTCATGTACGCGGTGAGCAGTGCTGTCGGGCTCCGGCCCATGTCCGTGAAGAACCTCCTGTGGTACCCGGTGGTTTTCGCGGCGGCCCTGGCCGCGGCATGGGCCCTCTACCGCTTCGTCGAGCACCCCGTGGAACGGCGGCTGCGGCACTGGGGGAACGCGCACCTGGGCTGACGGCGAGTCTCCGGTCGTCCGGCCCGGCCGCCGGGCGGGCGCGAGCCCCGCCCGTTCCCGTCTCACCTCAGGCGGGGGAACTCCTCCAAGGAGAACACCGACTCCACGGGCACGTCGAAGTACCGTGCGATGCGCAGCGCCAGGTGGAGCGAGGGGGCGTACTCGCCGCGCTCCAGGTAGCCCACCGTCTGGTAGTGGACGCCGAGCGCCTCGGCCAGCTCGCGGCGGCTGACCCTGCGGTCGGCGCGCAGGACGGCGATCCGGTTGTGGACGCTCTCCTCAGCCATCACAGGCCCGACTGCGAGCGGATGGTGGACTGCATACGGGACAGGGTACCGATGCTCTCCTTGCGGAAGGAAAGCCGGATGACCACGGGGGCCATCGCGAAGCCGATCACGGCCCATGCCGCCAGGATCCCCACGGCCAGGGCCGGGGAGAAGGCGCCGCCGACCTCCCAGGCCGGGTCGCCCGCCAGCGCCCACCGGGTCAGGTGCCCCGCCCAGTACGTGGGCAGCACGAGCTGGACGACCTGGGCCCAGCGGGGGAGCCAGTCCAGGGGGAAGAACGAACCGCCAGTGAGGAGAAGGGGCAGGGCGGCCAGGTAGGTGATCATCACGCTGTAGAGGCCTCGGGTCATAGAGCCCATGAGGAAGCCCAGGGGAGCGGCGGCGACGGCGGACAGCACGATGAGCGGCAGGCACGTCAGGACCTGGGGCGCGCTCAGGGGCAGCGACCCGGTGAGGATGGCCCCGGTGAGCACGGCCCCCTGGATGATGACGGACATCGTGATACTCGATGCCGTCTTGCCGATCGCCCACACCAGGGGGCCATGGGGCAGGATCCGCACCCGCAGCAGGGCGCCGCCGACCCGGTCGGTGTACATCTCCCCGGCGATCTGCAGGGTGACGAAGCAGCCGAACGCACCGATGCTGCCGGCGACCAGCATGGGGCCGAACGCCGTGCCCGCGTCGTCGGAGCTGCTGCCGAGCACGCCGACCACGATGACCGGGAGGATCGCGAGCACCAGTGAGAAGGCGCCTGTTCCCAGAATGGATGGTCGCAGATCGGCAGCCGCCTGGCGGATGGCCGCTCGCAGGATCGCGGGGGCGGTGCGCATGGTGGTGGTCATGACTGCTGCTCCTCGTGCTCCTCGCCCACGAGGGCGAGGTAGGTCTCCTCCAGGGTGGGGCGGGTGACGGTGAGGTCGGTGATGGTGCCGAGGTCGAGCTGGAGGAGGAATCGCTCGGGGCTGGCGGTGGCGTGGACGTGGTGCTCGCCGTCCTGGACCCAGGTGACCTCGGCGTCGTGGCTCAGGCGTTCGCGCAGGGCCGTCACCGAGCCGTCGGCGATGATGCGCCCCCGGCTCATGATGAGGACGCGTGAGGCGATGCGCTCGGCCTCGGCCAGGTCGTGGGTGGTCATGAGGATGGTGGCGTCGTCGTCATCGACGCGCTGGAGGATGAGGTCGTGCAGGTGCGCCTTGGAGGCCGGGTCCAGGCCCGTGGTCGGCTCATCCATGACGAGCAGCTCGGGGCAGCCCATGAGCGCGGCCGCGAAGTCGATCGTGCGCCGCTGTCCGCCCGACAGGCGGGACAGGCGGGAGACCGCCTTGCCCGCCAGCCCGACGGCGTCGAGCACCTCGTTGACGCTCATGACGTGGGGCGCGGCGGTGAGCTGCATGGCGCGCACCCACTCCAGCTGATCGACGACCCGCCACTTGGCGTGGTCGGTCCAGTTCTGCTGGACCAGGCCCACGCGCGCCCAGAAGGCGGCGCCCGCCCGGCGCGGGTCGGTGCGCAGGACCCGGACCGTCCCCGCGGTGGGGGCCAGGGAGCCCAGCAGGTTCTCCACGAGGGTCGTCTTGCCGACCCCGTTGGGGCCGAGCAGGCAGACGACCTCGCCCGCCTCGATCGACAGGTCGAGGCCGCGCAGGACCGGCTCCGCCCCGTAGGAGAACTCGAGGTTCTCAGTGGTGATGACAGCGGACAATCTGAACCTCCTCAGTAGAGTCGCGATCAAATATAGCAGAACTACTACATAAAAACGTAGTTGTCTGCTGCGTCCTGCGTGTGCTGGTGGACCGGCGCGGGGAGCGTCGGTCCTGTCTCGCGAGGCCGGCGGCCGCGGTGCGGGTGGCCGGGAGAGGGCCTCGCGAGCGGACTCGACGGGCGGGGACCGGACGGCGAGCCCGCCGCGGGCCCGACCCTCGTCGTACGATGGGCGGGAGCGGATGGACAGGCCATAGACAGGACTGTGGACAGGCCATGGACAGGACACTGCATTACGGAGGGACCGCCATGAGAGCGCTGCTGGTCGTCGACGTCCAGACCGACGTCATGCGGGGCCGCGATACCGACGGCCTCATCGAGGCGTGCAATGACATCATCGGCCGTTATGCGCCCGAGAACGTCGTGTACGTGGTCAACAGGATGCCCTGGGAGCCGGCGTCGAGGAGGAAGGAGCTCGGGGAGGGGCTCAACGTGGTCTCAGACCTGCTGTTCGGCAAGAGGCGCGGCAGCGCCTTCTCGAATCCCGGGCTGGCGCGGGCGCTCGATGACATGGGGGCCGACGAGGTGGAGGTCATCGGCATCGACGGCAACCACTGCATCAAGGCGACCGCCCTGGCCGCCCTGAGGAGAGGGCTGGGTGTGACGGTCAACACGCGCGCCGTGGTGTCGAGGAACCCGGGCGCCTTCGAGCGCACGAAGCGGCGCCTGAGCGACGCCGGGGTGAGGCTCGTTGCCGACTGAGTGCTCCGCGGGGCGGTGCGACCTGACGAGCGCCGTGTCGTGCGGTAGTGTCGCCCCCGTGCGAGCGACCACGCGCCCGGAGGCGGTCCTCCTGCTTAGTCGCCGCGGCGGGGCCTGACCGAGGCCGGCACCCCGACCGCGGCTCATTCGCGTTGCCAGCCGACGGGAGAAGCGCCCGCCCCGCGGCGCCTCCCGAGCAGAGCGCTCACCCCCAGGAGAAGATCATGCGCACCGCCCGCCCCGCACCCCAGCAGCCCTCCGGAATGCCCTTCGGCAAGTACGTCCCCTTCCTCGACGTCGTCGACACCGACCTGCCCGACCGCACCTGGCCCACCAGGCGCATCACCCGCGCGCCCCGCTGGCTGACCACGGACCTGCGCGACGGCAACCAGAGCCTCATCGAGCCCATGGACCCGGTCGCCAAACGGGCGGTCTTCGACCTGCTGGTGCGCATGGGCTTCAAGGAGATCGAGGTCGGCTTCCCCGCCGCCTCCCAGACCGACTACG
>ERZ773035.909-NODE-909-length-22592-cov-20.300927_pt1 | contig 22592 bp, 14 predicted proteins | sample MGYA00511487_ERZ773035 | MGnify/ENA primary metagenome ERZ773035 (study PRJEB29015, sample SAMEA2737985) | human oral metagenome | biome: human oral; feature: human-associated habitat; material: dental | place: China | collected 2024 ...
AAAAACAAGCCCAAAAAGCAGGCAAATAGCAGCAAATTTCGGCCTTACACGTTTCTTTTTTAGTCCATTTTTAAGAATGCAGCCTGCATTTAGCACCATTTTGCCTTTCTATTTGGCCGATGGGTTGTGTTTTTTGCAGGCCCAATTATCTGCATTTTGCCACTAAATTGCACGCAAAAAGCACCTTTTTACCATAGCCTGCATGTTCTTCCATGTAGAAAAGAAAGCGATAAATATACAATTCACAATGCGTATATATGCAAAACGCCTTGCGATTAGCAGCATTTAGCCGTGCATTTAGCAGCAAAACGCACTGCGTTTAGCACCAAATTGCACTGCATTTAGCGGCAAAACGCAACGCATTTAGCGGCATATTGCAAGGTGTTTTGCTGCAAATAGCCGTATTTTTGCTGCAAATAGCATATTACTTTGTAGTAGGTTTGCATTAACATGCACAAAATGAGCCTGCCAATGATGAAGGCTTACACCTCGATTTGCAACAAAGAAACTCGCGCGAGAATTGAAAATTTGCAACCGAGTGAGTTGTTGGTGGACAAAAATGACACTCATAATGTTAAAATTTACGCTGATTACTTTACAAAACCCAGGCAAAACGGAGGGCATCAGCATAAAACACGGAACGTTTGAACACCTTTAAGCAAGGAAGCAGTGTTGTAGTGCAGAGGGCATCAGCATAAAACATGGAACGCAGGAACAAATTTAAGCAAGGCAGATGTGTTGTAGTGCAGAAGGCATCAACGTAAAACATGGAACGTTGGAACAGCTTTAAACAAGGCAGCTGCTTTGTAGTGCAGAGGGCATCAGCGTAAAACATGGACCTTAGGAACAACTTTAAACAAGGCAGCTGTGTTGTAGTGCAGAGGGCATCAGCGTAAAATATGTAACGCAGGTGCACCTTTAAGCAAGGCAGCTGTGTTGTAGTGAAGAGGGAATCAGCATAAAAAATGGAGCTTAGATGCGCTTAAACACAATGAAAAGAGCCACATCAACGCCCTCGTACAGGGTTTGATATGGCTCTTTTCCATTTAATTGCTAGGCTTGGCAAGTTGGGCGTAGTACACTTTTTAGGGGCAAGCACACCCTCAAAGGCACATGTTTACCGCTCCTGTTGCTTGGGCGTAGTACACTTTTTAGGGGCAAGCACACCATTGAGAGTAGCATCAACAACCCTCCTCCACTTGGGCGTGGTACACTTTTTAGGGGCAAGCACACCTTACGCATAGGTATTACAATTTTCGAGTTTCGTGGGCGTAATACGCATTTTGGGGGCAAGCACACCACTTATTATTACCCAACAATGCCAAGATAAGCTGTGGGCAGCACGCCTTCGGGGCTGTTCGCACTTGCCCCGATTTTGTTACCTCCGCTCAATCCACTGCAAGATAGTGGGGTCTTTCAGCTTATTGTCTTCGGCCAACAGCACCACCTTCGACACGATTTCAACCGTCTTCGGGTCTTCGTCAACGAAAGGCAGGTAAAGTTTACCGCGTTGCGAGCTATGCACAGGAACGATGGGAATTTCTTTTCCCCCCTGCTGGCGCACGTTGCCAGAACCCAAATGCACGGTGTAGTCGGCCAAAGTGCCCTCGATAAAGGCAAAATTGCCGTCCACACGCACGTTGTTAAGCTTGAGCATCTCGGCCGTACAGCGAACAATTGCCGCCCTAAGCTCGCGCGTAGACTGACCCGTTTCGGGGTCAACACCACCAACAAAGGCGATACTTACAGCCAAATCAACATCGCGCATCACCTCGCTGTACAGCACGGGGTCGACATCGGCAATGTGTAAAGGCTCTATGCCGCGCGTTCTGTCAAAGCGAACATACTCAATGGCAGGTGCCTCGATGTCTGACGGACTGAACCAATCGGCCCGCGCATAGAGCGAAACCACCACTCCTTGCTTATGGAACACCTTGCGAAGGCCCTCCTCGTAGTCGGCCACCCACCCACGCGAGCGCAACGTTGCCAACGTTTGGCGCACTTGTATCTGATAACCGCTGTAACGGCGGCTTTCGTTTTTGTCGGCCTCTTCTTCGATGGGCACATACAATTCGCGGAACACCTGCTTAAAGGGTTGCACCAATCGCATCTCGAACAGTCGGCTCTGCCATGCCGCCCACTTGCCCGATGCGTGCAAATGATAGGGGTGCACGATGGTTAGCGGCGTGTCGGGGTCGATGGTTTGTTCGCCATCCAGCGTGTGCAGCTTACCCTCGGCATACAGTCCCATGTGGTCGTGCTGCTGCACAAGCAGCTTGGCAAATAGCGGAGCCACGATGGGGTTGGCCTCAATAACGGCGGCATCGGCAGGCATGATGGTTGTTTGCTGGCGCATCATGTCTTCAAAAATCTCGCGTGCCCTACGATATTGCAGCGTCCACTCCTTGTGCGTTTGGTTCACTTCCAGGTAAGTGGCGTTCTTCTTCAACTTCGTTGGCACCGATTTCAGCGGCTTGTCGTCTTTCTCAATCACCACTTTGTTTGTGCCATCAGGCGCAATTTCAATGCGGATAAGGTAGCCTTCGGCCTCCATGCCGTCGAGCAGTGCCTTCTTGTCGGCCACCAAATGGCCTTCCATGCGCCACACTAGCTGTATCACGTCGTCGTATCCAGCCGAACGAGCAAGGTTTATCAGGGCAATTTCAACCGTTCGTTTCTCGGATGCCTGACGTTGCGCGCCAAACTGCTTGCTTTCTTTCAAGAATGCCTGAATGCGCTTGTAGCGTTTCAGCAAGGCCGTGTCTATATTCTTCTTGGGCAGCGGCACAAGGCCCAAGGCGCACAATGCGTCTTTGTTGCGCGTCTTGTCTATCTGCTCCATCAGTTGCTTTTCTTTTATCAAGCCTTGCGTAACATCGGCAAAACGACGTGCACGACCATGATAATTGCTGCTGCCCATGTACTTAGCCGCATCGTAGAAAAGGGCGAAGTTTTTCTTTCCAACCTTCTTAAAAGCCTCGTTAAACAGACGCGCATCAAAAGCACCATCGGCCAGGTCTTCGGGTGCGAGGTCGGTGTAAAGGGCTATTGTTGCCCGTTTTTCTTCGCTGTCGCTCTCTTTGGTGTGCGCCACGAAGTAGTAATAAGCCTCGTCGAAGCCCTTCCAATTGAGGTGTTGGCGCACCAGCTCCATCCATTGTGGGGCGAAGAAAGCCAATTCCACCAGTCGGGCAGCATCAATGCCTTTAAGCATGTCGGGCGTATCGGTGTCTAATGGATAGCAATGCACGATACACGAAGTAAGCACGGCGCGCTTTTCTTTGCCGCTATAATCGCGCACCAGATGCTCTTTGCCCAGTGCGGCCATGGCCTTTTGCAGGTTGGCCGTACCCCATAGCACCACCTTGCTGCGATAGCTGCCAGTCAAGAGGTTGGTTGCGGGCGTGGGTGCATTGCGCCTTGTGAGCTCAATGTCGAACAAATGGTTGGCAATGCGGTTAACCACGTTGCGCAAATGCTCGTACACGGCCTTGTCGTAACGTGACTTTTGGGGTGTCAAATCCCATTGGGGCTTGCGCCGATAGTCGCTGTCGTAGTACACGGCAAAGGTTGCACTCTCCAACATACCGCCCTTTTCGGCCATCAACATCTGCATGAGCTGGTCGTCGGTGAGCCTACCTTCGAGGTTCATTCGCGCAGCCATGAGCGGCGGGAGCCGATAGTTGCTCCTGTCCTTGTTATCATCTTCAAGATAGAACTTGCGACTAATGGCCAACAAGAGGTTTGAACAACGGGCAAACTCTTCGTCTGTGCGCCAGGTTTGCATCATTGTGTGCATTGCTCCGTTTAGCGGCGTGCAAGACGGTATGGGGTAAATATAGGTGCTATACTTTGTTTTCCGCACAATCTTTTTCTCGTTGCAGAAGAAGTAGAAAAGCGACGACATGAGGTAAGAAGGCTCGAAGAACAATTCGGGTCGTTGCTCGCGCACCTTATAAAAGCGGCCTTCTATCACCTCTCTAAAATGCGAGCGGTACTTCATTTCCCCTCCTCTTTGCTTGGATGTAAGGGGATAGTTGGGCAAGTCGAGTTTCAAGAAGTTGTCATCCCTACCTATCCATTCGATCATTAGGTATAAACCATACAGTTCTTCGTCTTTTATGCCGCTTTCTTCAAAGAATTGTTCCCACAATTCGGGGAAAGGCAGACTATCATAACCGCCCTCTTCGCTTGTGTACGCTAGGTATCTGTCGCCCAACACACGGTCGTCGTTCCACCTGTCCTTATATTGCCTGTCGGCATTGGCATCTATAATGGCCTCCATTTTTAGGTAAAGGTCGTGCATTTGCTCGTAGGTATAGGCAAAAATGCCGCTTACGTCGGGTGTGTTATCCTTTCCCGTAATCTTCGAGAGCATGCCTTTCAGCCCGCCTTGGGGCGCACTATTAAAGGGGTTGGGCACTTCGGGTTCGGCAATTTCTACGGGGGTGTACAGTCCGTAGCCGCCTTCTTCGCCGGGATATGCCTTCATGGCTTGGCCTGTGGTTTGCGTTGTGGGCGGTCCGAAGGCCTTAGCCAAAGCAGGCGACCCCTCGCGCAACTCGCTCAACGAGCCTTCAATGTCGGGTGCTTTCAGCTTTTGTATGCGCGTATAGCTCTCAATGAGCTGTTCGTCTGGCAGCCACAAGAGCATGGCTATAACGCGTTGGCGCGTGGTAGACACCTTCGACTTCAACTTATTTTCTAGTGTTTTTATCTGCGCCTCGTTGTAAGTTTGCTTGGATCCAATCTCTACAAAGCGCTTAAACTTGTCGCTTTCCATCGCCACAAGGTTGTTAACCACAAACTGCGCACGGCATTCGGCACTGCCTTTGGGGAAGAAATCTTCGATGAAAGCCGTTAACGGCACGCGTTTTTTGTTGCTGCCCCAGCTGTAATCGTTCATGCAGTGCACATAATACGCAGGTTGTTTCATCGTAAGGAAACGGTCGATGCAGCTTTGTTCGCCCAGTCGGGCGGCCAGATACCACAGCACGTCGGTAGTGGTAGATGTCCCTGTGTTCAAGGCAAACCATTCAAAACCGCCATAACGCAAGGTTTCGTTAGCCTTTAAGCCCTTATGCCACTCGTAAACGGTGTCGAAAAGTCGTAGGTACAGCGCATGTTCGCTGTCTGATAGGCGGGCAAAGTCGCCACGATCTACCTCTGCAAATCGTTCTGAACTGTTTAGCATGTTCACCGTAAAGGCAAGCACATACTTGTCGTCGAGGTGTCGGCACAGCAGTTCGAGATGCTCTTCGCCCTCGAAGTTGTCGCTGCGATACAGGTAATATATGGCCGCCACGCGCACTTGTTGCGGGTATTGGCCGTCGATGAGGTTCAGTGCGGCCCGCTCGCTCTGTTCGTAATCGTCAAGACCTGCCGTATAAAGTGCCACGTACACCAGCAAGGGGTTGTCGCCGCGATAGGCCTCTTCGCGCATTTCGGGGTTGCGGAAGAATGTGCGAATGGCGTTAAATATGGTCTTGATATCTTTATCTTCTATTTCTTCATAGCCTAAGCCGGCCCACACTTGTACCGAACGCCTTACCGATGCGAAGCGCAACATGTTTTCTTGGTCGATGATTTGCAGCAGTCGTTCGAAGAAAGAGAGGTTGCATTCGTCGCCTGTTTCAACGATGCTTTGCCTTAATCCCTCTTGCAGTTGTGCCGCTTTCAGGGTTTGCAACAGCAGCGTGTGCAGTTCTTCTATGTTTGTTCGTTCAATGCTTCGTATCAGGGCGTGCGTAAGTATGCCCACGTTGTTTTCGCTGGTAAGCACTTCGCGCGCCGCTTGTATGGCGGTTTGGTTGTTTGCCAACAAGTAAGCGGTTATCACATGTTCGAAAGATGGGTTGCCGTAGTCCCAATCTTTCACTTGGTATTGTCCGCGTGCAAGTTGCGAGATGTCGCCTCCCAGCAGTGCGAAAACATAGAAAGCGAAGTAGGCTTCCTTTATGTCCTCTTGCCGATTTCTTAGGTTAAAGTCGCGGCGGCGCAGGCTTATGCGATATATTCCGCGTGTGGGCGAGTACTCTCCCAGTTCGTGCAGATAGCTAGCCAGCAATTGCGACAGCTCTGTTGGCAGCAAATTGGGCAGTGCTCCGCCAGCGTTTATCAGTGCGGTGGCGTTTAGCAGGGGCATTTGGGCAATGACTTCGCGATCGAAAAAATACTCGCTAAGGCGGTCCTTGTTGCCAAGCAGTTCTTTAACAAACTTCTTTTCGTACTGGTTGAGCTTGTCTTTGTCGAGGGATTTCAGATAGTCGTGGCTCTTTGCCACTAGTTCTTTGTAAGTTTGCATATTATATATAAGGTATGGTTTAGGCATTTATTATAGGCATGTTTGCATGCGGTTTACACAAAAGGCGCTTAGAAAATCATTCGCCAACAAAGGCCGGTAAGCATGGTAAACCGGATGAACACCAGTTCGCTGTCTTCGTGCAAAGCCAACGGACCTTCCCATTGGGTAAGTTCTTCGCCGTCGGCGAACACGCGAAACAATCCGTCGACGAAGGCTTGGCGCATGCGTTCGAGCGATTTTTCGGGCGTGTCGTTGTTGGTGGCGTAGCTCTCGGCAAAGCGTACGCGCCCCTCTTCGGCCTGCGCATCGATGTCGCTTTGCGACAAAGGCTGGTTAGTACGCTCGGCTTGGGCATCGGCCAAGCCTATCAGTGTTAGTTCTTCTAGCAGTTGTTGCAGCGTTTGGGGGTGTTTGGCCAGCTCTATTTGGCGTTTTCCCAGTTCTTTTCTTCTGCCTGCATTTTTGGCTATTACAGTTATTCGCATGGTTATGGTGTTTGTTGTCGCTGAAAGAATGCCCGTATCTAGGGCTTGTTTATCGCACAAAGATAGCCATTTATTTTACAACTTTATCTGCATTAGCAATATTTAAGACTATTTGCACAATGGGTTTCTCCGCAAATTCGCCTCGGTTGTCGATTTTATCAGCATACGGAGGAATAAGGATGCCATTGATTTCCAAAAGCTTTCGGCCATCCATTGCCCACCCTTGCTTATGAGATGAGGGCTGTTGTAGGCTTGGCTTGTGGGGCAACGACGTGGGGGAACGGAATAAAGAAAGGGGGAACGTACGGCATGTACGCTCCCCCTTGCTGTATAGGTTGTTGCTTTTTATTGTTGCAGAGCCTTTGCCCTGCTAGCTGATGTGTGCGCCAATGGCGCCTATTGGGGCTGCAACTATTCGGGACAGCGCACGGCATCAACGAAACTGGGCTCTTGACCAGAGGGCCAGGAGAAGTAATAGGCGTTGAAACCGTTGCCCGTAAGGTCGGTAACAATCCATTTGTCATCCTTCTTTTGTGCCTCGTTAAAGCGCCAGTAAGCCACGAGATCTTTTGAAGTGGGGTCTACCCAGCACACGTTGTTCTTCAATTCGGCCGCCGTTCTGGCCGTAGCCCACACGCGCGCCTCGCTCACCCAGCCTTCCATGCACCTGTCGTCGCTGGCCGACTGACCGATATAAAAGAGGTCGTTCTGGCCGTAGGCGTTGGCCAGACTGATGGTTTTGCGGCTATCCGTGGTTTCGGCTTGCAGTTCGCCATTGATGTAGATGTACTTTTTGCCCGTTTCGCCGTTGTAAACGCAGGCCAAGTGCACCCACTTGTCGTTGGGCAACACGTCGCGCGAATCGATGTGGTTGGGGTCGCCAAGCTGCAATTTCCATCCATCTGCCGGTCCTCCTGCCGTTCGCAGGCAGAGATTTTCTTCCAATCCCATAACCGAATAGCACCATTTTCTGCTGTTGGCGTCCATCTTCTTGAACCTAACACGCGCCTCGAAGGTAACGCTCTTCATGGCATGGGTATCAAATCGGCCCTTATTGTTGCTGAAATCGGCATAGTAGAATCGCCACGCCCTGTTCAAATCGGCAGCTTTGGTAACGATAACTTGGTTAACCACCACGTAAATGGTGCGCGAAGCCTCGATAACGGGCATGTCGGAGCCCTGAACATTGGCTATGCTTAGGGGCAAAAGGTAAGTGGTGCCCGGCCGCATGGCTTCGAGATTAACGATGGTAAGCTGTGTGCCTTTATCCGAAACGTGCTTGCCGCCCATGATGGTCTGCGTGGTGTTTTCTAGCTTATACGCGTCTTGTGGCAGCAACACGTAGTTCTTGTGATGCTCCTTGTTGAAGCTTTCCACCAGTTCGGGTGCGGCTTTCAGCTCTACGTTGATGTTTTCCTTAGCCAGTTCGCTAGCCGCCACGTTCACGGCAATGGCCGAAGGAACATCGTCTACGGTGAGCGTAGTTGTTACTTCCTTGCCTTGCGTACCCACGATGTAGAGTCCATCATAGCTTTTAATGCCGTCGTTGCAGGCCGCAACCAAGAGCATGGCCAGTGCGAGGGGCAGTTTTCTGAATATCTTTTTCATTGTTTTGAATGCTGTTTGTTAGGGTTTTGTGGTTGCTACGTTGTCGCGATGGGTCTGCATAATCTCTATTGCCCGGCGCGTAAACTTGTAGTTGGGCCAGTTGTCATAGTCGTTCTCCATGTGATAAGTGCCGCATCCGCCCTTTCGTGTTACCTTCTTGCCATTATACTCGGGCAAGAAATGCGCCATACCCACGAGCGAAGGCACCCGCTTACCGTCTTGCAACAAATGCTGTACGCCTCCTGTGGCGGCCATACCACCCTCGAAAGTTTCGGCAAAGATGTACTGTTCGGGTTTCCATCCGCGTGCGGCGGCATTGTTGAAACGACGTTGCAAGTTGGCATAGCTACCGCTATTATAGGCTTGCACCACGCCATAATTGAAGTATTCGGCCAATTCGGGTTTCACATCGAAGGGCACACCGTCGATAATGAGCAGGTTAGACGTGCCGCTCTTAGGCCCGATGAACTCGCCTAGCTTCTTTACAAATATCTCCATGTTGTCGCGATAGTTGGGATACACGTTCAACGGACCTACAAGTGGCCCGGTGAAAGGCCCTCCGGCCGGGTCTTGATAGCCGGGTTCGTAGTCTAGGTCGATGCCTTGGTAGCCGTAAGCCTTCATGGTATCTACCAACGACACGGCATAACGCTCGATAGCTTCGCGCGTAACTTGGTCGTGGTTTTCGCCTTCCAAGAACTGTGCAGGTATTTTGTGGGCGAAGATGGTGAAGGTAACGCGTGTTCCCTTCACTCGTTGCACGTATTCAATGTCTTCGCGATCGTATGTTCCACTCCAAATGGAGATGATGTCCACGCTGTCGGGTACGCTTTTAAGCGAACCAATCATGTTGGGCGACTTGGTGTTCCAACCGCCGAACCAACCGAAGAACACTTCGTGGTCTGTTCGTTGTTTGTAAGCGCGCAAGTCGGCGTAATACTGTTCGCTCTTCTCTTCGGGCTTGATGATGTCCAAAGCCTCGATGCTGGTGTTGCACGAGGTAAGTGCCGCAGCAGCCAGAGCAAGGGATGCAATCCCGTGGAATATGTTTGTTACGTTCATTATTATATTCTGTTTATCGGTTGACAAGTTGACGAGTTGAAAGGCTCTCGGTACTTGTCGTTATATTAACGTTGGCTTAACACAAACGCTTGTTGATGCGTAAATGATAGTAGCTAATGTGGCGTTCGAGGTTATTGTTTGTCCCACCATAGGCGTGTTCCGCCCGTGTCTTCGCCGCCAAGCAGCTGCACAGCCTTTTCCACTTCCTGTTTATTTCCGCTGTATTCGCTGGCGGGGAAGGGCACACGGCGCACTTGCACGTTGGTGTTTACCTTGCCATTGCTTAGGTTGTCTACCACGGGGAAGAGCTTAGGATAGCCCGTTCTGCGGTATTCGCTCCATGCTTCTTGGCCCAAGGGATAGATGGCAATCCACTTTTGGGTGATGATGCGTTCGAGTTTCTTTTCTTTCGTTGCGCTTTCGTCCCATGCCGGCGTGATGTCTGATGGTGCTTCTGCCGCAGTACTGGTTCCCAAACCAGGGTAAGCACTGGGTTTTGCGGTACTGGCGAGATAAGCTTCGGCTGCATCGGCCAGTCCATATTGCTCAAACGATGTGGTTATGCCTTGCGCGTAAAGCTCTTCTGGCGTGCCACCCATGTTCCAACCAAACAATGCACCTTCGGCCCTAAGCAGCCAAACCTCGGCCGCCGTCATCCACACGTAGGGGGTAGAGCGGGTTATTGTGGGCATCGAAAGCCTTTCATCGCCCTGAAAATCCTTACCATTACGCATTCCGTTGCGCAGTCCGCGATACACATCTCCTTTGGCTTTGGCAAAGAACTTGGGCAAACGCGGGTCGGCAAAGCCGTTCAGGTAAGCGTCCATCGTGGCACCCATGCGGTCTTCGTTATAGCCTTCGGGACTATATATGTTGTAGAAGGGATTGTTATAGGTGAACGAAAGCGCGCCAACCGTCTGCATCACAGCGTTGTCGGCATTGTCTTCCAACACGCCGTAGGGGTTGTTCACGGCCTCTTCTGCCAGTTTCTGCGCTCCATCATACACGGCGCGGCATCGCATAGCCAAGCGTAGTTTAAGCGAATTGGCAAACCTAATCCACTTCTTCAAGTCGCTTCCGTAGATAAGGTCGAACTTATCCAAGGGCTTTGCGGCCGGGTTGAACCTGTCGAAGTTCGTCAAAACGCCGATGGCATGGTTCAGTTCGGCGAAGAAACGCATGTAAACGGCCTCTTGCGAGTCGTAAGGTACGGGCGTTTCCAAGCCGAAACGGGTGTAAGGTATGGGGCCATATATGTCGGTTGTTTTGTGCATAGCCTCAACTTTCACTATTTCGCCCACAGCGAAAAGCACGCTGGCCGAGTCGGCTTTAAGCCGCAACTGCTGCCAATTGCTCATCAGTTTGGTGAAAGCCACCGAGAAGGGACGGTCTTTCCAGCCGTCGGGAAAGGCGTAAGTGGTACCGTTAAAGCCGCCTTCCCAGCTTTGCGTTCCTGCATAATAGCCGGCGAACATGTTGCCCACGAGGTCTTCGGCCAGCTGAAAGTCGTTCTGGTCTTCGGGCACTACGTTGCGTTGCAAGGATGTAAGGTAGGTTCCGTGCAGGTTATCATATCCCAACCATGCGGGATTAGCCCTGTCGGGGTCGTCGTTAAGGCTCGAATCTAGGCAGCCAACCAAGGGCAGACATAGTGCAGGGAGCACAAAAAGAGTTTTTATTTTATTTTTCATTGTTGCTTGTTTTAGGTTGTGAAGTTTAGAAGTTCACCTTTACTCCAAAGCCCATGCTGCGTTGGCTGGGGGGCATAAAGTAGTCGAACCCTTGATAATAGGTTCCCGTGTTGGCAGTCAGTTCGGGGTCGAAGGGTGCGCGGTTGTAAATCATCAGCAGGTTGTGGCCCGTTAGCGACAGATTTACTTTAAGCTTATTGGCAAACCAAGCCGTGGGCAGGTCGTACGAGATAGACATTTCGCGAAGCCTAACGTTGGTTGCGCTGTAAGTGTAATGGGCCAAAAGTCCCGTTCGTCCGCCGGCAGCCACGCCATAATATTGTTCTGCATTCAGCAGTCCGTTATTCACGCGCACGCCACCAGCGTCGCGAGCGTCGGCCGTTTGCTTAGAAACGCCGAACTGGTCCATCAGTGCTTGCGTTGCCGAAACAACCACTCCGCCCACGCGTGCATCGAACATAAAGCCCAGTTCGATGCCCTTCCAAGCAAAGCTGTTGCGTAGCGAGATGTTGTATCGGGGTGCGGCAGAGCCCACTTTCACAAAGTCGTTCTCGTCTTTCTGCACGCCTCCGCTAGCCAGGATGTTGCCTTGGTAGTCTTGTTTCAGGTGCGATGCGTAGATGTCCGACATCGTTCCGCCCTTGCGCAATATCATTTTGTACGACTCGGCCGACGAAACCTCAAACTCCGTTGGTGCTTTCACCGTGGTGTTGGTGGTGCGGTCGGTTACGTATTCGGGCAACAGCTCCTTTATTTCGTTGCGGTTGAGCGAATAAACGAGGTTAGCCGACCAATCAACAGGGCCCAGTTTCTGGTTGTAGGTGGCACTAAGTTCCACGCCCCAGTTGTTTACCTTACCTGCGTTTTCGAAAGCATACTCGTAGCCAGAGCTAGGCGGCAGCTTGTAACGGAACAGTTGGTTGTAGGTGTTGCTGTTATAATAGGTGGCGGCGATGTTCAGTTTGTTGTCGAACAGGCGCAAGTCCATACCCAACTCGAAGGCCTTTGTCATTTCAGGTTTCAGGTGACTGGCCGGCGTAAAGGCCCCACTCTTGGGCGTTCCGTTAGACAAGGCCACGGCTTCGCGCGTAAGATAGGGCGACGGCGGGTTACCCACCTGCGCATAGCTACCGCGTATCTTCCACAACGAGAAGATGTTTTTGGGCAAAGGCAACACTTCTGTGAGCAACACCGAAGCACCTACCGAGGGGTAGAACACGTTGTTGCTGCTAGTTCCGAGCAAAGTAGAGAAGAAGTCGATGCGGCTCGTTGCATCGGCAAAGAGGAAGTTGCGGTAGCCCACTTCAACCTTGGCGTAGAACGATTGGGTTTGCGTGTGCAAGTTGGCATGCGCCGTGTTGCTCTCGGTGGGCGACATGTTGGAGGGATGGAAGAAGTTGGGCACGCGTGCCAAGTTACCTTCAAAGGTTTTGCTTGTATAGCGTTCGTCAAAGTAACTTCCACCAATGTTGGCCAAAAGGCGTATCTCGTCGTTGGCAAATTGCTTGTCGATGTTAATCAGGAAGTCGAGATAGGTAGACGTGTTCTTGTCGTCTTGCGTCATCCAGTTACCTGCGGGCTTAGAGAAAAGTCCGTCGGTAGATGCGTAGAGCTTGCGTTCGAAGTCGGTATAAGCGTTATCCATGCGCGCCCTACCCAGTATGTTGAGCCAAGAGGTGATGTTCCAACGCGCCGAGAAGCTGGCGATGAAACGCTCGCGATTGGTTTCAAACTTGTTACGATTAACAATCCAGAAGGGGTTTTGCATGCCCAAGCCCAGGTTTCCATAGGGCCAGTTCTGCGTTTTAAAGTTGCGCACGGGGTTGTACATTTCGTACACGGCATAGCGATTGATGTCGTCGCTGGGCGGGAAAAGGTAAGTAGGCACCAACGGGTTGTAGTACATACCCTGCCCAATGCCGTTGCGGGTGTTCTGCTTTACGTAAAGCAGGCTGAAATCCAGTTGCAACACATCCTTAATAACGTCCCACGAGTTGCGGAAAGTAAAGTTGTAGCGGTTGTATCGGTTGTTGGGTACGATGCCGCCCGCGTTAACTGCGCCCACCGAAATGTGGGTTTGGCTGGTTTCGCTACCCGTAGACAAGGCCACAGAGTTGGAAACATTGAAACCCGTATTAAAGAAATCGAGCGGGTTATAGTTTGAAGGGCGCTCCATTTTCTCGCCCCAACTGGCAAATTCGCCTTCTTTGCGGCCGTAGGTGTTTTGGAACTGCGGCGTAACGAAGGGTCGGGTGAAGGTGGTGCTGTTAGAGAACGACACCTTTGGACGTCCCACCGTGCCCTTCTTCGTGGTGATAAGGATAACGCCATTGGCTCCGCGGTTGCCGTAAAGGGCAGCGGCCGATGCACCCGTCAGCACCGACATGCTCTCGATATCGTCGGGGTTGATGTTCGAAATGCCGTCGCCGTCGGCCACTTCCACCGACTCGTAGAAGTTGTCGCTCTGCTTGGTGCGTAGTCCTTGCATGGGAATTCCGTCCAGTACATAAAGCGCGTTATTCTCTCCGAACAGCGATTTGGTACCGCGCATCACCACGCGCGACGAGCCTCCCACGCCCGATGAGCTCTGATTAATGGTAACGCCGGCAATCTTTCCGGCCAAGGCGTTCACAAAGTTCGCATCTCTAACGCGCGTCACTTCGCTTCCTTTCAGGTCTTGCACATTGTAGGTAAGCGCCTTTGCCTCGCGCTTTATACCCAGTGCCGTAACCACCACCTCGTTCAGTAGCTTCTTGTCTTCCTCCATAACGATGGTCATGGGCGTGGTGGTGTTGGCCTTTAACGTTTGTGTGGCATATCCCACATACGAAATTTCGATGGTTTCTCCATCGCCAACTTGCATCGAGAATTGTCCGTCGATGTTGGTTATCGTACCTCCCTTGCCGTCTTTACTGCGCACGCTAACGCCAACCAGCGGCTCGCCGTTGGTGTCGGTAACGGTTCCAGTAACCGTTTTGCGCGTGTTTTGCTGCAAAGATGTTGCGTTGGGCTGCGTGTTGCTTGTGCCGGCCATAGCCCATGCCATAGGCGAAAGGGCCAACCAAGCCACCAATACCGCCCTATTAGCCAAGGGCGGCAATGCGTAATAGTGTTTTAGCATCTTCTTTGGGTTTGTTTATAAATGTTGATTGCTGTATTTTTAGCTTTTAGCAGATTTCGCGTGCAAAGGTATAACAATTAAATTGGTCTGACAAACAAACGAGACGAAGGCGAAACCATGCGGCACTTACAAGTTGAAACCGCCGCGCAAAGCTTTTCGGGCAAGACGTGCAGCATGCTTACTAAGGCGCAAGCAATATGAAACATAAAACGAGGGAGCAACAAGCAAAAAGATTTTTTGTATCTTATACCCACGCCAATTAGACACAGGTTGCATGCCATTGCAACCTATGGGCACAAAAAAAGGGATTCCGCTGAATCCCAACCTTTTGTTAACCTTAAATCTAATACCATGAAAAACACATTGCAAAGTTAGGCATTTATTTTATAACTTGCAAGTTTTTGGACGATTATTTTTATAAACTGCGATCCTTTTGACCTAAATCAAACAAATTATCTTTCTGGATGTCAGATTGTATGAGCATCGTGTTTGGCCTTGCAAAAGTTTCTGTTCGATGTTCCTTGGCTGTAATATCGCGAACGATTTCGCCCGCCCCACCCTAATACTTGCCGCTTTTCTTTGTGGTTTTCGCAACAAGTGGTAATTTTGCAGGCAGCGAAAGGGCGAATGGTTAAGGCCAAGCGCTGGTTTAGCAAGCTAGGAAACTAGGATAACTAGCAACCCTACAACAACTAGAATCCCTAGAACTTCTAGAATAACTAGAACCACTAGAACAACTAGAACCCCTAGCACTTCTAGATTAACTAGAACACCTAGAACAACCAGAACCCCTAGCCCATCTAGATATAATTATGGAATCATTAAAAGAGAAAACAGCCAAAGGTCTTTTTTGGGGCGCACTCAACAACGTGATGCTCCAACTAATCGGCGTGACGATGGGTATCGTGATGGGACGATTGCTCAACGCCACCGACTACGGCATGATTGCCATGATAAGCATCTTTGCGTTGGTGGCCAACGACCTGCAAAACAGCGGGTTCAAGGCCGCACTGAACAACATCAAGCAACCCCAACACCGCGACTACAACTCCGTTTTCTGGTTTAACATCGCCATGGGGGGTGGCCTTTACGTGCTACTTTTCTTCCTTGCGCCACTCATCGCCAGCTACTACCACACCCCCCAACTCATTCCGCTGTGCCGTTATGCCTTCCTATCCCTCATCTTTTCCAGTTTCGGCACAGCCCAATCGGCCTATCTCGCCAAGAACATCATGGCCAAACAAGTGGCCAAAGCCAACCTCACAGGCACCTTTGTGTCTAGCTCTGTGGCCGTATGGATGGCATGGAGCGGTTACGGCTATTGGGCATTCGCCACGCAAACCAATCTTTACGTGCTCATCAACACCCTACTCTATTGGCACTACTCGCGTTGGCGACCCACATTCGCCATCGATTGGCAACCCGTTAGGCACATGTTCAAGTTCAGCAGCAAGCTGTTGTTCTCGTCGATACTCACCGACATCAACAACAACATCATGAACCTGCTGCTCGGCCACTATTATTCGGCATCCAGCACAGGTGCCTACAACCAGGCCTACCAATGGCATTCAAAGGCCTTTTTCTTAATACAAGGCATGCTTACACAGGTGGCGCAGCCCGTATTGGTAGACGTTGGCGACGAACGCGAACGGCAATTGCGCATACTTAGAAAGATGATGCGGTTGGCGGCCTTGCTCTCTTTCCCCTTGCTTTTCGGTTTGGGCATGGTAGCGCACGAGTTTATCACCGTGGCCATCACCGAGAAGTGGGCGCGAAGTGCAGAATACATGCAACTGCTTTGTATTGGTGGTGCTTTCGTGCCTTTGTCGTTCTTACTTTCCAATTTAGTGATAAGCAAGGGCCGTTCGTCTGTTTATCTATACGTAAACCTTGGCTTGGGCGTTACGCAAGTGGCGGCGATGCTCTCGCTCTATCCCTTCGGCATCAAGTGGATGATATGCGCCTTGGTTACGCTCAACATCATCTGCTTTGGCGTTTGGGGACTGTTCGCCCGCCGATTGGCCGACTACAAACTTCGTTTATTGGCTCTCGACACGATGCCTTTCGCCCTCGCCGCCCTCGGTGTTATGGCCTTAACATGGTTCGCCACCCAAACCATCAGCCTGTTGCCCTTGCTGCTTGGCGTGCGCATTGTCGTTGCAGGCCTGCTATATTTCGGCATCATGAAGTTGGCCAACGTGGATGTGTTCAACGAAATGGTGACCTTTGTTAGGCGAAAGAAGATATAAGCCTGCGCCAAAACGATGAAGATGACAAGCGATTGCACAAAGAAACAATACACCATAATTAATAAAGAAACAACATGCGGACGAATAAAAAAACGATGTTACTAGCCCTATTAACCCTCATGGCATGGGTAAACGGCATGGCGCAAGAGCAGCTTTCACCCCCCGCGCAAGTACTCTCGCCCGTGATAAACGCCGACGGCAGCGTCACTTTCAACCTCTTTGCCCCACAAGCAAAGGCCGTTAGCGTTAGCGGCGATTTCCTGCCCAAGCAGGACACGCAAGGAACGAAGACAGAAAACCAAATTACTAAGCACGCACCATTGCAGAAGAACGAGCAAGGCGTATGGACTTACACCACGCCGCCCCTTGCTCCCGAACTATACGCCTACGCCTTCGACGTAGATGGACTGCGAATAACCGACCCGGCCAACGTATACACCAGTCGCGACATTGCCACACTGAGCAGTATCTTCATCATATCCAACAAGCAAAGCGACAAAGGCCACATGTACAGCGTTAACGAAGTGCCGCACGGCAACTTATTCAAAGTTTGGTATCGCAGCGATGCTTTGGGAATGAACCGCCGCATGACCATCTACACGCCAGCAGGCTACGAACAGGGCAAGGCTTACCCCGTGCTATACCTGCTACACGGTGCAGGCGGCGACGAAAACGCATGGAGCGAGCTAGGGCGAGCCGCGCAAATAATGGACAACCTTATCGCCACAGGCAAGGCCAAACCCATGATTGTGGTGATGCCCAACGGCAACCCCAACTGTCAGGCGGCTCCCGGTGAGTGGTCGTTTGGCATGTATAGACCTTCGTTCATGGGCGAAACAGGGCCTAAAACCGCCTCGGCAATGAGCATGGAAGAGAGTTTTATGGACATCGTAAAATACGTTGACAGCCACTATAAAACCATCAAAAACCGCAACGGGCGTGCCGTTTGCGGACTTTCAATGGGTGGTGGTCACACCTTTGGCATAAGCAGGCTATACCCCACCACCTTCCACTACTACGGACTTTTCTCTGCCGCCATCTATACAGGCAGACACATCAACCCCTTGGGTGCTCCGCTGTACGCCAAAATGTGTACCGACAAGGCTTTTCAGGCACAGATGCAACGGCTGTTTGCAAGCAAGCCCAAACTTTTTTGGATTGCCATTGGCAACACCGACTTCCTTTATCAGATGAATGTAGACCTTCGCCACTTCCTCGACGACAACCATTATCCATACCAATATGTGGAAACCGATGGCGGACATATATGGCGCAATTGGCGAATTTACCTTACAATGTTTGCGCAAAAGGTGTTTAAATAGTGTGAGGTTGCGGTATGTAGGAGCCACAAACGGCCTTATCCCCCTACCCTCCTTGCTTTAAACACAGCTAAGAGCCACACGAGGAACAACGATTAAACCTTAGCGGGGAGCGTTTAGAACACGCCCAAAGAAAGGCATCACATCGTTAAGAACAGCTCCCAACAAGTTGCATAACTACAAAAGAAACGTCATATACACAGGCAACAACAGCGTTTTCTCATCACGTTTCAAATCTTTTGTGTAGATAAGATACCGCTTGTCTACCACATGAGAGAACTTCTCACAAAACACATCGAGCGAAACGTGGCTGTTATAGCCCGAGGACTTCACTTCTATGGGATGCAATTTCGTACCTCGCGAAAGTAGGAAATCAACCTCATAGTTGTGCGTGGCATCTTTTGCCCATGTGTAATAAAACAGCTTATTGCCCGAAGTAGCAAGCATTTGGGCAACAACATTTTCATAAACAAAACCAAGATTAGTGCTAAGTTTGTCGTTCAACAACTTCTGATAAATAACATTCTCGGTGTTACTCTTATCCCAAAAGGCAAGCGTAACAAACAAGCCCGTGTCTGCACAGAACACCTTGAACCGCGAAATATCTTTGGTTAACGACATGCCCACATTGGGTTCGTTCGAATGATACGAGATAAGCACAGTCTTACTGTCTTCCAAATCTCTCATCAAATCCATCAGTTTATCCCCATCAACCTTACCAAGCACAGAATACGGCTTATATCTACCATTGGCTTTGCTTAGCTGAGCGGGTATCTCCATAAACAGCGTTTCCAAGCGTCCTGTTGGGTCTAACTTCTGAAAATCGGCCTGATAAACATTGATAATGCCACGTTTCACACGGTCTACCAAAGCAAAATTATTCGTTTCAAGATAGGTTTCTACGGCCTGGGGCATACCGCCAATGAGCATATAAAGCCTAAAATCGCGCATCTTATCACGATGGGCCTTATCCAAAGGTAGCCTTTTTTCGTAAAAAGTACGTAGCAATGGCACAGTAACCTCATCGCCCAAAGCCCATCGAAACTCCTCATAATCCATAGGATAAAGCGTAACACGCTCTTCTTCGCTGGGCAAAGTGATGTCTTTTGTGCTCTTCTTTACGCTGATAAGCGAACCTGTTTCAATATAATCGTAACGGCCATCTTTAACCAAATATTTAATGGCTTGACGAGCAAGGGGGCAGTTTTGCACCTCGTCGAAGACGATAACCGACCGCCTTTCTTTTAATACAACGTTGTAGATAGCTTGAAGTTGCAAGAAAAGAAAATCCTTATCCATGATGTTACTGAACAAAGACTTCACTTCATCAGATGCCTCGTTGAAGTCGATAAGTATGTACGACTCGTACTCGTTTTTAGCAAACTGTTCAACAAGCGTTGATTTTCCAACCCGCCGAGCACCCTCTATCAAAATGGCCGACTTGCCATTCTGAACACGTTTCCACTCTAGAAGTCGTTCATACAACTTGCGTTTGAAAATTCGTTCCATTGCCCACTACCTATATTTTACTTCACAAATTTAGCCTATATTTTTGATTTACCAAAATGTTTTTAGGCAAAAACCCGAAAAACACCGAAATGTTTTGTGGCAAAAACCCGAAAAACACTGAAATGTTTTGAGATATACAGATTGGCAAGATGTGGTGCGATGCGGCTTTATTGGTGGCTTTACAAGGACGTGGGAGAGCAACAACCTATTAAAAAACAAGGGATTGAAACTCTCCCTCGCGCGTATATCATTAAGGTGTAAGGCTTTTGGCTTGGAAGATTATACACAAAACCGCTCGCGAAGTAAATTTAGGAAGACATTCTGCATGCGCAAAATATTGTTAAGTTCATTTCCTTTTCGTTCTTTTCCGTTGTCAATGCGCAACTTATTCCGTACCTTCACACCCAGATAGACACTGCTAATTTATTATGGACAAAAAAGAAATCGTTACAAAAATAATTGAAGTAGTAAAGCCTCATCTTGAAGAACTAGGTTTTAGCTTAAAGCGTTCGAACAGCTTCGAGAAAAGGAAGAACGGCAGTTTATATATTTATGAGATTGACGTTGCCAAAACAAGTTCCCACTATTCGCTACACCTAAAACTTAGGTTACAGAACAAAGACATTGCAGACAGCGTTAATAGCGTGCTTAAAAATGTTCTAACAGACCCACGAATGAAATACCCTAGCAATTTCACGGCAAAGACAATCGCAGAGATTCTGAAAGCAAGAACCTCGAATAAAGATGTTTATGGGCTTACCGATTGGAGGTTCTTTAAGAACGAAGAGCAGTCGTTGGAAGATTTCAACAATCAATTTTCTATTTGGTTCTCTGTGTTTGAGAACATAGAAGACAAGGAGAACTGGGAATTTCAACTCACCGAAAGTGTAGGTTTTGCCCAGAAATGGTTTGATTTAGTTGATAACGACGAGTATTTAATAGAACATACCGATAACGTTGCAATGGTGCTATTAAAAAGAAGAAACGATGCCTACCGATTAAAAAACAAATACGAAGAGATTTATAATAGGGAAAAATCGCAAAACAGAGACACAACCGAGCTGAAACTGTTTTACGAACATCTTCTGTTAGAACATTAAAAGCTCGTCTTACAAACGTTTACAACAAAAGCGAAGGCAGGCTTTGGGGTAACTAAAGAACGTCATTATCGACGAGTGTATGAGGTAAACGCCATTCTAATAGCCATTTGTAGCACGCCAACCACTAAGTGATAGCTGGCACAAAAAATGTTAACCACTTCGTTGTTTGGTTTAAAAAGAAACTTATCTATCCCTTATACAACTCATAAATCCACGTACTTAACAACTCATGAACTCACAAACACATGAACTGGACAACCCACGAACTCATAAACTTATGGACTGAACAACTTATAAACCCATAAACTCGCTGCCTTAATAAGCCACAAACGCAATAGCTTATAAGCTCACAAATTCAATAGCTCATAAATCTACAACCCTATAAACTTAAAATATTTTTACAAAACACACCCTTGTCGCCACCCCATTCTAGCGAAAAAAAAGCATCAAAAGCTAGGTTTTAGGGGTAAAATTCGGCTTTACGCACTCCCGTTTTTGTCATTTTTTGGGTATAACCCTTGCATTTTGCACCATTTCGCCTTTCTATTTTGGTTGCCATCCCATTATTTCGTTCGCCCAATTTCCTGCTTTTAGCACCTAAAACCCCACTTTTTAATGGCCATTTTGCCCCTTTCAGCCATGTTTTTCATGGTTCTACAAGGTTATGTTTATACCATTACGATGTATTTATATGCTTTTCGTTTCGCGTTTAGCAGCACTTTGCACGGCATTTAGCGGCATTTTACCTTGCGTTTAGCGGCATTTTACCTTGCATTTAGCACCAAAACGCACTGCGTTTAGCGGCATATTGCACTGCTATTTGCTGCAAAACGCACCGCATTTTGCAGCAAATAGCCTCAAATTTGGTGCAAACGGCCATTCTATTTAATAAAAATTCATTTTGGCAGCATTCACAACAACGCCTTTTTAGCACCAAAACAAACCCTCGCGAGAATCGAAAATTTGCGGTCGGGTTCACGATTGGTGGAGAAAAAGGGCACTCATAATGTTAAAAAACGCGCCGAAATATTTACACAAAGCGAATTATAATCGCTATTCGCCTATGCCTTTCCAAACATTAACCCCAATCGGGTGTTAGAGCCTGTGCAGATGCTGGGTGTTGTTGAGCATATTGCCAGGCCTATTCTTGAAGGCTTTGCGGGCTACGTCGAGATAACAAGACAAGCAAGATGCCGACTGGCAAACGAAAAAAGTACAGGAAACGATGGAAGCAACCTAAAATAATGGGTAAGCAGTGTAACTACCTATTGGGTGTAAATGGCAGGTACTAAGCCATTTCATTGTTTCATCATGTGTTGAATATCTTTCTTTGTTGGGTACTAATGGCAGCCTCTAACTCATTCCATTATTCGCCTGTCACCTCTCATTTTTTTTGCCCCTACGTGCCCTCCCCTCAGCCCTTATACGCCGACTAAAAACAGGTATTTATATAATCTATATCAATAAATAAGGGCATAAAATATCTTTTTTAGTACATATTTTGTGCGTTTTTGAACAAATTATTACTTTTGCATTGCATTTCAGAGATGTAGGTTGTATCATTAAACTAGCGGGGGCAACGGGTGGTTGTTTGATTGCTTGTTCGCATTCCTTCCATTTTACACTCGCACTACAACAATTAGACAATCAATCTCTTTGAAAACACCCCGTCTATCCCCCTGGGCCGATGCTGAACGCATACGTTCAACGTTGACTTTTGGGGGATAGCCATGTATGTAGGTTGCGAACATTTAGGTTAGTGGGCTAGGGTTTCTAGGTATTTTAGGTTTTCTAGGTATTCTAGGTTTTCTAGGCATTCTAGGCATTCTAGGTTTTCTAGGCATTCTAGGTTTTCTAGATATTCTAGGTTTTCTAGATATTCTAGGCTTTCTAGATATTCTAGGCTTTCTAGTTATTCTAGGTTTCCTAGTTGTTCTAGGCTTCCTAGTTGTTCTAGGCTTCCTAGTTATTCTAGGCATTCTAGGCATTCTAGGTTTTCTAGGCATCCTAGTTATTTAGCTACATTAGGCCTGCTAGTTCATCGGTGGGGCGCAGCCATCTTTTCACCTTTTCACCCTTTCACCTTTAAAGGCGCAGCCATCTTTTCACCTTTTCACCCTTTCACCTTTAAAGGGCGCAGCCAT
>ERZ773035.922-NODE-922-length-22368-cov-5.669206_pt1 | contig 22368 bp, 17 predicted proteins | sample MGYA00511487_ERZ773035 | MGnify/ENA primary metagenome ERZ773035 (study PRJEB29015, sample SAMEA2737985) | human oral metagenome | biome: human oral; feature: human-associated habitat; material: dental | place: China | collected 2024 ...
AAAAAACATACAGAGTGACAGAATTTGTCATAACAGCTTGCTATAATAAGGTTACAGTTCAGGTAGCTTATTCATTTTCGTCAAAACAATCTAAAAATGTTTAACCTTATTTATAAATTAGACGAATTATGAATATTGACAGTAGTCTGTTAGATATATATGTATAATATGTAGCTGAAAGCAAGCTTTCATTTTGCATATTATACATATATCTAGGCTGTCTGAACTGTAATACAATAAGCCTGCTTAAGAGTTGCAGACGAAGTAATATATTCAAAATATGTTACAGTTTGGGTAGGTTAGATATACATACGTAATACAACAAATTAAAGCTTGCTTTCAGGTCTATATTACATGTGCATATCTAACAGGATACTGCAAACATTCTTCTTCGCCTAATTTATAAATATAAACTAAACTTTTTTAGTTTTTTGGATAAGATGAATGACCTATCTGTACTGTAAGCAAAATATTATAAGGAGTATGTTGTGGATGGAAAAAAGGTTGACAGAATACTGGACATCTATACAAGGCTTTTATCCGGAAAGAAAGTAAATAAGACGGAAATAGCACATAAATACGGAGTCAGTGAAAGAAGTGTACAAAGGGATATTAATGATATAAGAAACTTTTGTGATAATGAGGCAAGTACGGACGGCTATGAAAACTATGTAAAGTATAACAATAAAAAGAAAAGCTATGCTTTGGAGAATACATTTAAGGCAAGCCTAAGTAACAGTGAGATACTTGCTATATGTAAAATACTTTTGCAGACAAGACCATTTACCAATGAAGAAATGACTTCTCTTTTACAAAGACTTATAGAGTGCTGCGTACCGGCAGCAAACAGAAAGATGGTATCGGAGCTTATTGCAAATGAAGCATTTCATTATGTAGAGCCAAAGCATAAGAAGAAGTTTATAGAAGATATGTGGAAGGTGGCTGAGGCTATCAGCACAGCTAATTTTATAGAAATTTATTATAAAAAGACGGATGATACTGTGGTTGTAAGGAAACTAAAGCCTCTTGCGATAATGTTCTCGGAGCATTATTTTTATCTGACCGCATTTATAGACGATGAGGATACGATAAGGGAAAAGTTTGACGTATTAAATGACTCATTTCCCACGATATATAGAATAGACAGGATAAGTAAGCTAAGGGTACTTGATAAAAAGTTTCATATACCCTACAGTTCCCGCTTTGAAGAGGGTGAGTTCTTAAAAAGAATACAGTTTATGTATGGCGGAAGGCTTAGGAGGCTAAAGTTCAGATGTGAAAAGAATAATCTGGAGGCGATACTTGATAGGCTCCCGACCGCTAAGATCTTGTCGGAAAAAGCCGGCAAGTATCTGATACAGGCGGAGGTATTCGGTGACGGAGTGGATATGTGGATAAGGAGTCAGGGGGATAGAATAGAGATTGTGGAGTAGGAAGTAAAGTTCAGGTTCTGATATCAGAGTGGTGAAACACTTGTAAAATATATAAATCAGATGTGTTTGTCTTAGTTGAGTTTGAAAAAGGCTAATGTCAGTAATTGTGTATGGATGTTGTTATTATATGAATTTTTATTAAACAGCGCTTAGTTAAGATTACATAAAAGACTTGGAAATCTGAAACAGCGGATAAAAATAGTTAAGGTAAAAACTTTTAGTTTTATTAAGGGGTTCTATGGATAAAAGATAAGAGGTATTTGAGTTAAGGAGGGGTAGCGTATGTCATTATTTTCAAAAGAAGTCAAGTGCTTAAAGTGCGGTCATAAATATAAAAAAGATCCTGCAAACCTAAGGGTACATTGCCCTAAGTGCGGAAGTTATGAAGGTGAAACGGTGAAGATAGACGGGATGAAGATAAAGGATATTTTTGGGAAACAGTAGGGGTAAGGGATTGGAAGAGACGGTTGAGAGGTTTGTTGGAAAAATATTTAGTGATTAAAGTTATATAATCGGGCAATTTTAGTTTGGATGTAAGTTTTTTGAGGATACTAAGAAGTATGGAAAGTAGGAGGTTTAGATGGCTAAGAAGCAAAGATTTCCATTGATTATGGATGAGGGTGTTGAGGTGAGCACCTTAGAAGAGTTAAGGGAGAATTTTTCTGTTGAAAAAGTTTTGGAGTATATGGAAAATGGGCAAATATACCATTGGCTGGAGGACAGATATGAATCCGAAATTGCAGAAAAGTTAAGGAAAGTAGACTTTGAAAATGTATTCTATAAGGAAAATATTTGCAAGATATTCGGAGTGCTTTGTGTAGAATTGGTGGAAAAACCCATCGAAAACGAGGAGATAAAAGAACTTACCGAGGAGCAAAAAGCCAGAATAGAGGAGTTAAAAAAGTATACAGATAATGAAAGTTTATATGAGCGTATAGACAATGTGGCTTTTGATCAAGATGAGCTTTTCGATCTCTTGGATGAGGATAAAAAGTATATATATCTTTGCGGGGAGAAGTTTAACATACCTCTTGGAAAGAGTGGAGTAAGGTACATAGGTGTGAATAATCCGAAGGTCATTATATCGTCAAGTGAGTATGTAAACCTTGAAAGCAGGGAGATCTATATCTTAAAGTGCGAATATGATGAAAAATACAGAGAAATACTCGAAGAAGCGGGTATGTATAAGGACTATTCCAAAGAATTTGCAGAGTTTATAGAAGGGAACTTTGAGATATACGAAGAGGATATGTTTATAGAAAATGCGGGTAATGGCTCTGCTCTATATAATGAGTTGGTGAATGAACTAAATGAGGTATCTATAAAAGATTTTAGCCGATCAGCGGAAAAGACAGCAATAAGTATAGTAAAAGAAGGATTGTTTGAAATAAACATATAGGGGGACGATAAGATGATGGATATAAATAAATTCGGAGCTTTAGTTGAGGATGTTAGGGGAAGGATAGAGAGGACGTTTGATACATTTAATGATAACCCATTTAAGAAGATATTTAGGTATAAAAAATATAATGAAATGGAACAATCTGACAAATCATTATTGGATAGGGGTAAGTTTAATATAGCCTTAGTGCTGCTATTTGATTATGATGAGCTAAATGACTATGCAAAGATAATAGTTGATAAAACACAGGCTTTTTTCTTAAATAATAAAGAATGTGACTATAAGTTGAATAAGAAATTGACTATCGGAAAGTATGAGATTCCTGAAACTTTTGATGAATATAAAAGAAAAGGTTTTATAGACGAGCTGATTTTATTAAAAGCAAATGAATATAATGAACCGGAGTTTTTTAGATTAATATTCTGGGCTTTAATGATAATGGCAGTTGATAAGAAAACAGCAGCTAAGAAATTACAGGATATATGTGAGTATGCAAAGCTTTTTGGGTTCGATGAAAAAAGTGTGCTTTTTATATTTAAAATGATTAATGTAGTACTGGGTAATAAAAAAGCTCAAAAATATGATGTTAGTATGGTAAGTATAATGATGCTTGAATATGAAGTTAAAGGTTCTGGTATTAGCAGTGGTGGGTTTATAGATGATTTAGAGGATATGTTTAATCATTATCTTGAAGTACATAAAGGCAGATAAAAATATTGATGAATATTATACAAGGAAGATAGAGAGGTTAAATTATGAGCGATAATACTAAGTTTTTTAATGCTATGGAAAAGGATATCATGGAGGCGGATATTCCGGATTCTGAAAAGAACAAATTAATGAAGAACTTCCTTCAACTGAAAGAGCAAAAGATTAATCTTATGATTACAGGAGCTACAGGCTGTGGTAAGAGTTCTACTATAAATGCTCTTTTTAATACCGAAGTAGCTAAAGTGGGAGTGGGTGTTGACCCCGAAACTATGGATATCAGAAAGTATGAGCTTGAAAATCTGGTTCTTTGGGACAGTCCGGGGCTTGGAGACGGAAAAGAAGCGGATAATAGGCATGCTAAAAATATAATTAATAAGTTACTTGAAAAAGATGAAAACGGCAACCTGTTAATAGATCTCGTTTTAGTAATTCTTGATGGAAGTACTCGTGATTTAGGCACATCTTATGAGTTGATTAACAGTGTTATTATACCTAACCTTGGAGAAGACAAGGAAAACAGAATTTTAGTTGCTATAAATCAGGCAGATGTTGCAATGAAGGGTCGTTACTGGAACTATGAAAATAATAAGCCAGAAAAAGAGCTTGTCAAGTTTTTGGATGAAAAAGTTATTTCTGTAAAGAAACGAATTAAAGAGGGAACCGGCATAGATGTTGATCCTATTTATTACTGCGCAGGTTTCAAGGAAGAGGGGATGGAACAATGCAGACCCTATAATCTTTCAAAGTTACTGTATTACATTATTAAATTCACTCCGAAGAAAAAAAGACTTAATTTTGTTGAAAACCTCAATCAAAATGAAGAAATGTGGAAAGATAATGATGAACTTAAGAATTACAGAAAGGGAATCTTGGAAGAATTTGGAGAGACCTTTTCTGAATGCATTGCAGGCGGAGCTGATATAGGCGGTAATATAGGATCGATATTTGGAAGTGCAGGAGAAGTATTTGGAAGAACAGTAGGTTCTGTAGTAGGAGGAGTAGTAGGTGCTGTAAAAGGATTTATAAATAGTATCCCGTTTGTTGGGGGTGGCTGTTATATTACTACTGCAACTTGTGAGGAGTACGGTAAGTCTGATGATTGTTATGAATTAACTAAATTTAGGGATTTTAGAGACAATTGGCTTAAATATCAACCTGATGGTAAAGAGTTGATTGAAAGGTATTATAAAACTGCTCCGAAATTAGTAGACAAAATAAACAGACAAGTAAATCGTAACGAGATTTATCATTATTTAAATGATGAGTATTTATCTAAATGTTTAACTTATATTGAAAATAAAGAAAATGAAAAATGTAAAAGTAAATATATTGACATGATGAATTACCTTTATAAGGAGCAGGATAAGTGGGTGAATTAGATTTTAGCACATACAGGTCCAATGATATTCTAAAAAATCTGAGAATTATTGGAGTAAAGCCACTGGATATAATGGTTACAGGAGTAACCGGAGCAGGCAAGTCAACAACACTTAATTCTTTTTTTCATAAAAATGTAGCCAAGGTTGGAGATGGAGTTGATCCTGAGACTATGGAACTTGATTCATATAGGCTAAATGATTTTTTTAGAATATGGGATACCCCCGGACTTGGAGACGGTGTAGAGATTGATAAGATTCATAAAAAGAAAATGCTTGATTTGTTGTATAAAAAATATTCAATGAAACAAGGCGGATTTGGCTTTATTGATATGGCAATAATCATAATAGAAGGCTCCAATAGAGATATGGGAACTACATATACCTTACTAAATGAAGTAATTGTTCCAAGTATTCAAAAAGATAGAATCTTAGTAATTATCAATCAGGCAGATATGGCTATGAAAGGTTACCATTGGGATTATGAAAACAATACCCCGGATGATAAACTTATTGATTTTTTAGAAGAGCAGGCTATTTCAATACAAAAAAGAGTAAAGGAAGCTACAGGAGTAGAAATTATAAAACCTGTGTATTATTCAGCAGAATATAACTGGAATATTAAAGCAGTATTTGATTTTATTATTGACCATATGCCTAAAAAAAGAAGAATTATTACTTAAGAGGAGTTTATTTATGGTAGAGGGAATACTTAAATCTATTGAAGATCAGATAAAGCAAGACGGAGTAAATATATCCGACAAAGATAGTATACTAAAGAAAATAGAAAAATTAAGCCAAAAAAAGTTGAATATTTTATTTGTCGGTGCAACCGGAGTGGGGAAAAGTTCAACTATTAATTCCATTTTTAATATGGAACTAGCGAAGGTCGGATATAGTGTTGACCCGGAGACAACAACGATTCAAAAATTTGAAATAAATAATATAGTATTGTGGGATAGTCCGGGGCTTGGAGACAGTCCGATAAATGACCAAAGATATGCTGTTGAAATTGCAAATATGTTAAAAAAAAGAGATGCGGACGGTCAATTACTTATTGACGAGGTTGTTGTATTAATTGATGCTTCGAGCAGAGATCTTAGTACAACATATGAGATTATAGAAAATGCAATTATGCCGTTTATCGGAGATCCTAAGCGTATTGTTATTGCAATTAACCAATGTGATATGGCTATGAAGGGGAGATATTGGAACTATGATAAAAATGAGCCATATGAACAGCTACTCGTTTTTTTGGATAACAAGGTAAATTCTGTTAAGGGAAGAATTTATGAAGCTACAGGTTTAATTACAAATCCCATATACTATTCAGCCTTGCATAGCTACAACATTTCTAAATTACTTTTAGAAATGTTAAAGGCAGTTTCAGAAGAAAAAAGATTTTTATTTACAGACAGCTTAAATAAAAATCCTCAAGTTTGGAAGAAAAATGATGAGATTGAAAGCTATAATAAAGAAATTCAAAAAGAAGTGAAAGGTTCAATTTTGAAAGCACTGGACGGGGCGGCAAAAGGAGCTGCCGCCGGTGCGACAGTAGGTAGTCTGGTTCCAGTAATCGGTACAGCGATTGGTGCGGCAGCAGGAGCATTTCTCGGATTTTTAGGCGGATTATTTGAAGGATAGATAAGTAGATAGGGGAGTTTTGGTGAAATCGAGTCTTGGCTGCGATTATTATTTTTGTAGCAATGTTCGTTACACTTTAAGTTTGTGGAAAGTTTGAGTTAACTAAATATTCAGTAAATGCATGTCTTTAAGATTGTAAAATGGAGAACAATAAATTATATGAGTAGAATAGAAAATATTAATTTTCAAATTAATAAGTTGAAAAGTTTGAAAGCAGTGCAAAAGAGTGGATATATGGCAGAATTATCTACATTATCCGATAGACTTAATGATAAAGTTTTTAGATTGGCAGTCGTCGGTGAGTTTAGCTCAGGTAAGTCGACATTTATTAATGCAATTATAGGAAAGGATGTATTAAAACATGCCGCAACTGAAACAACAGCAACTGTAACATATATCTACAATGTTCCTGTTACTGATAATAGGTTAAATACCTGTGTAATAGAGTATATTGATGGAAATATAGTAAATTTATCTGATTTAGACAAACTTAGAGAATACACGACAGTTAACTCGGAAATTAATGTTGCTGAATCAATTAAGTCAGTTTCAATTTATGTAAGTTTTTTAAATGTTGATTATCCAATTGTAATTACTGATACGCCGGGATTAAATGGTATTGCAGATAAGCACAGAGAAATAACATTGAATGAAATAAAAAAGGCTCATGCATGTATATATCTTCTTTCAGGTAATGGTGTTAAATCAACAGATTTTGATTTTATAAGTATATTGCTAAATTATCAAAGAAAATTTATTTTTATTCAGAATTTTATTGATTTGTTGAGAGTGTCTGAAGGAGAAACAGTACAAAGTAAAATAGCTAAAGATAGGGAGAATCTTAATATTTGTTTTGGTGAGGATAATTCGGAGATTAGTTATCAGTTATATGGAATCTCGGCAGTAAAAGCATTAGCTGCGAAAGATTTAAATAAAGATAGGGTATTTGAAGAGGATACTGATATTATAACCGATAGAGAAAAGCTGCTGGAAGAGTCGAATTTTTCAGAGTTTGAGAGTTCCTTGTATAGAATAATTGAGACCGGGGAACATTTAGAAGTAATTGAAAATTCAGTTTCATACACCCTAAAACAAATTATTGAGAGAATAAAGAATAATCTTGATGAAGAATGTAAGTTAAATGAACAACTAAAATCTAAAGATGATAAGTCAATAGGTATAGAAAAAGCTAAAAAAATAATATCACGAATTAATTCTCAAAAAGAAGATCAAAAAAAGCGACTGGAGAACTTCTTAATTAGTAGAGATAGTGAAAATAGGCGTAGTTTACATGATTATACTAAAAGATGTTTGGAAAAACTGTTGGAAAATTTAGATAATGATTTAGATGAGAAAGCAAGAAGGTATGAAGAATTTATAACTTTTGCGAACTATTATGGTGCAGAACCGCCGATTTATTATGGAAAATATATCTATAACTATATTAATGGACACCTAGTCCCGGATGTTGATAAGAGAATACAAAACAATCTTAGTCATTTATATGATGAAGCTATACTAAAAGTGTCTAATTTTGTTACAACCGTTCCTGAAACAAAAGAATATATAAGTATTGAAGTAAATGATAATATTAGTAGCTTTAATGAAAGAGAAATTCAATCTGATTTTGAAAAATATAATACAGAGGTTGAAACAAAAAGATTGCGTGTTAGTTCACTGGAGTCTTCAGTTAAAGAGCTGCTTGCTCAAAAAAGTTATGTTGAACGGGATATAGGCTCTGAGAAAGAAAGTAGTTATGCAGATAGACAAAAATATGAGATAGAAAAACAAAAAATTGGTGTTGATCCGGGTGTAAAAACAATAAGCGTGAAGAGAACAAGGACTATTCCAAGAACCGGTTTGTTCGGCGGTCTTATAGATTGGATTTGTGGTGAGAAGACAGAAACTTACTGGGACGATGAAAAGGATTACTCCGAACAAAATGAATGGAAAAGAAGAAAAAATATATTAGAAGAGCAAAATAGAAGAATTATGGATTCTCATAATCAAAGAATGAGTAGCTTAGAAAATCGCAAAAAACAAATCCAAGACGATATTATGATAAACTCAAATGCTATAGAAAGACTTCAAAAAGATATTATAGATTTAGAGGAAAGAATAAAACAAGAACAAGAAATATATGAAAGAACTTTGAAAATAAATAGACAGGAATACTGTGATAATGAAAAAAGGAAACTTAAAGAAGAGTTTTCAAGAGTACTTTTGGATAGAACAAACAATAATTCAGCTTTAGAAAAAATAAATAAGCATATTGATGATATTGATTTAAAGTACTTGCCTATAATAAAAGATAAAGTTCTAAAATATTACAACAATAGTGTTGAAATACGAATTGAAGGCTTGAATGAGTTAATCCAAAGTAATGAAACTGAGTTAGAAGCAAAATACGAACTGAGTAAAAAAGAGCTAGCGGTTTTAGATGAAATCATAAAATCTATTTAAGAGAGAAGGGAAAAAAGATGAGTGACTACAAAGAAAAACATTTAGAAAAGAAAAATCATATATTAAAGTGCTTGAGTGAAGCTGAGGCTTTTTTTAAAGAAAATGAATTTGAACATGAGGCACAAGTTATTGTTGATAATATGAAAAAGCTCGAATGTGGAGAGTTTAGTATTGCAGTTGTAGGAGAATTTAGTGCAGGAAAATCAACTTTACTAAATGCTTTAATGGGAGAAAAAATTTTACCGTCATTTACTGATGAAACGACAGCAACCGTTAATTATTTGAAACATAAAGAACGTTCCGTTAATGGTGAAAGCGGTGAAGTGGTATATAAGGATGGTAATTCAGAAAAAATATATAGTGCAGATCTTGAGACAGTTTCAAAATATGTATGTACTGAGAGTGATGTTGAAGTCGCAAAGACAATAGATCATTTGGATTTATACCTTGATTCAAAATTCTTGGAGGGGAATGTTACTCTGGTAGATACTCCCGGTCTTAACGGTATTGCAGAAGGGCATAAAGAAATTACAATGGAACAGATAGAGCGTTCAAGTGCAGGAATTTTTATGTTTAATGCAAACAAGCCCGGAAGTCGTTCGGATTTTGAGTTTTTGACAGAACTTAGAAAAAAAGTTAACGGTGCAAGCATAATTTTACTTTTAAATATGATTGACACAATCAAAAAGAGTGAAGGAGAAACCGTAGATATTGTTATTCAAAAACTAAAAGACAATTACAGAAAAGTATATCCTGATGTTAAAACAATTCCGGAAATCTGGCCTGTAGCCGCATATCCTGCACTGATAGCAAGAAGCAAAATGAATAATTTTGACTATAATGGGCGAAACGGTGACTTTACAGATGAAGAAAAAAGAAAATTTGAAGAGCTATCACAGATGAAAGCATTTGAAGAAAGACTGTGGAAATTCCTAACACAGGGAGAAAAGGCAAAGCAGGAGTTGCTTGCTCCGGTAAGCCAACTTATTGCACAGCTTGCCTCATTAAAAAAGAATTTAAATATCCAGTTGGATGTTCTAAACGGATCTGTAGATAAAGATTCAATTGAAGAACAAAAATTGGAACTTGACAAGGGACTGGCTGCATTACAAGAAAAGCTCGATTCTTTAACAAAAGAAATGAAGAAAGATGTTAGGGAGGCTCAAAAGGATTTCTTAAATGAGGTAAGGGCTGAAATCCAGAAGTTCAGCAACAAGTATTCAAACACAATTATGGATTTTGAAGACATAGAAGAGGTAGATGCAAGTTATGTGGAAAATCATATTCAGAAAAAATTCAGGAATATAGTTGCAGATGCATATGAAAATTATTGTAGTAGAATTAGAGAAATTATGGCAAATAATGTTTCAGACATAACAGAGGAATTAAACCATACCTTGTCAGATGATATGAATATTAAAATCAGTTCAGGTTTAGAGATTAAATCTGTAAAGACAGGTTTGGAGAGTTTTGAAAAAACTTGTGCGGAATTGAAGAGGCAAATCGAAGCACAGGAAGAAATTGTCAATGGTGCAGACGATGATTTAATAAAAGTTATGGCTGCAAATAGAAGAAAAGACTCATTAGAAAAGCAATTAGCAAGTAAGCGTGAGGCTATGCAGTTATTTGAGCAAAATAGTCTTATGTATATGCCTAAGGTAATAAAGAGGCAAGGAGAACCTATTGTGAAAAAAAGAGGATGGTTTGGCAGTTTTATTTATTATCCTGAAGTAATGGATTCTAGTGATAGGGATCAATATATTGCTCAACAATCAACAATTCGCCAAAAATATGAAAATGAAATTTTAAGCCTTGAACAAGAATTAAGTAAAATTCCTGACACCGAGGTTGAATCACGCCAAAAGGCTTTTGAGCGTAAAGAGAGAAAATATTTTGAGCTAAAGGCGGAACTGAAGGCATATCAGGAAAAGTTTGCAGCGGATATAAAGGTCAAATGTAAGGCTTCACTAGAAGTGGCTAAAAAAGCTATCGCAAGATATCTGGATGAGTCGGAGCAGGATTATATCAAAGAAGTGAAAAAAGACTTTTCTAACAGGATAGCAACTCAAATAATTACAATGGAGCAACTTATAGGACAGTCAGTAATATCTAAGATTGAAACAAAGAAAAAAGAAATTGAACTACTTGAGAATAAACTAAAGGATGCCGTAGAAGAAAGAGATTCATCGGTCAATAAATTAAATATACAATTACAAGGTGTTAATGCATTAATGAACAAAGCATTAGATTTGGAGTCTGATATTGAAAGTATTCGTGTTGATACAATTAAAGAACAAACTATATAATACGAGGAGATATTTTATGAAAGAGAAGATAAATAAACTAATTGAAATATCAGAATACTTAAATGATAACGAGAGTGTTATACAGTTAAAACACCTCGAAAACTCATTAGAAGATGAAAGCTATATTTTGTCTATTATGGGAGAATTTTCAGCCGGTAAATCAAGCTTGATAAATAATTTATTTGAAAAACAGATTTTACCGGTACACAAGACTGAAACTACAGCTTGTGTTACTTTTATCAAGTATGGAGAGGAAGAACGAGTGGAATTACTTTTTACAGATGGAACAAGTGAATTAGTATCCCTAGAAGATTCTCTTGATATGTGGCAAACGGGTGAAAAGGCAGGTATGCTAAATAATATGGAGAGCATTACAATAAGCTTACCTTCTGAATTACTTAAAAATGGATTAATAATTGCAGACACTCCGGGAACCAATACAGTTATAGATAAACATATAGAATTGACTGAAAAGTTAATTACAAGTTCAGATCGTGTTTTGTATGTTCTTGGTAAACAAATCACAGAGACAGATAAACGATTTGTAAAGGCAATTGAGGATTTTGGTACGGGTGTGGTTTTTGTTCGTACATGCATGGATCAAATTAAAAAGAATGAAGAAGATATAAGCGATACAATCGAAAAAGAAAGAGCTGTTTTGGAGGAGCTCTCTTCAGAAGAAATATTTTTTGTATCAAATGAAAAAGATAGCGATTATTTTAAAGAAATTTATAGTTTACAAGCCTATCTGTCTTGTACAATAGCTGAAAATGTAAGTGAAGCAATTAAAGAAAATGTAGCAAGCAAACTTGATTTTATTAGGCAAAAACAAGCAATGAGGATTCGTGATTACCAAACAGAAATAAGCCTATTTTTAAATAAAGGCAGAGAAGAATATCAACAGAATAAGGCGGAAATTCTATCAGTTCTTGAGAAATTGGAAAAAAGTCTTGAAGAGAAAAGAGAACAGGTAAAAAATAGGTATGAGAAGGAAAAAATCAATGCAAAAGATGAGCTTAATATAAATAGGAAAGCGGAAGAGAAGAAACTGACAATAAAAATAAACAACACTACTGATGATGTATTTAAATCTGATTACAAAGAAGAATTGGGACAGTTAATTAGAGAATCCTACATTCGCATGAGGAACGGTTATATTGATTGCTTTGAAAGAATTGTTAGAGAAAATAAAGCAACATTTATCGAAACAATGAAACAGAATAATGAATTATCAGTATTAATTCCGGATATTCCCGATAGTTTAGAGGCGTCAGATGCTCAGATTGATTCTCTTAGCGATAGAATGTTGGCATTAAGGGAGCTTCAGGAAGGATTACAAGAAGAACTAAAAGAAATAGAACTAAAAAACCAAGATATTCAAAATAATTATGAAGAACTAGAAGATGAAAGAAAAGCTATAAATGAAGCTTTGAAAAATATAGAAAGTAAGTTAGATTCTTTCCCACCGTATGTTGAACAGTACATTATTAAGGAAGGAGACCATTCCAATGAAAAAAGATTTAAAACAGTTGGGAATATTGTAGATTGGGCAACAATTTTGATTCCGGGAACAACATGGGCAAAACTAGGTGGAAAAATTCTTAATGTAGGTTCTAAAGGTGCGAAATTAGTGAATGCGGTAAAAGCTGCCGACGCTTTTACCGATGGTGCACGAGTACTGGCAAAGATTGCAAAAGGAGCAGAGTCTGGAAGTAAAGTAGTGAAAAGTGCGAAAGGATTTGAAAAGGGAGCATGGACTGTTGTTAATACGATCGATAATGTTAATAAGGCTAGAAAGTCAATGTTAGCAAATAAAGTTCTTAATCAAGTAGGTATAAAAGGAGCTGAGTCTATTAGTGATATAGACAGTGAATTTACTAACTATCCTCCAATTGTACCTGAAGAACCAAAACCAACACTGCTTGATTACATTGATTTGGGGTATTGGTTTGGAAAAATTGGTAAAAATTTCGATACTCCTGATACAAAAATTGTTGACATGGAATATGAGAATAAATATTTTTCTGAGAAACAAGAAATTGAAAAAGAGATGAGATTACAGGTATTTAAGGAATTTGAAAAGAGAAAAAAGCAAGAAGATTTAAAAACAAAAGAAGATGAAAACAGACTGCATAAGGAGATTACAGTTCGAAAAGAGCGTTCTACACAAGAGCAAATTAGGGAGCTGGAAAAAGAGATTGAGAGAGAAAAGAATGCTGCATTATTAAAACTTATAAGAAATCATTATATTTATGTTGTAAAAGATAATCTTAATCATATTGAAGATTATATATTAAAAGATATATTTGCTGAAATAGATATAAAAATGGAAAAATATATTAATACATATGATTTTAGAGTAAAGGATGATATTTATGCAAAAAAGCAAGAACTTGAAAAACTTGATAAAGAATTCAATTCTTCTGAAAGGGTGAATGTTGAAAAAGAGTCTATACTTTGTAAGGAATATTCAGATTTTTTGGAGACTGCATTGATGTAATATATGGAAAAAAATTATAAAAAAGTACTGATTCAAGGTGACGAAGTCCCGAAGGTAAACATAATATGTGATGTTTTACACGAGGGACTTAGAGTGGAATTCAGAGATATTCATAATCGAGATAAGAAAAATATCAAGTTGCAGCATTGTAATACTGTTTCATTTATCGAATGTAATGATGTCTTAGATATATATAGTTCACTTATTCCTTATGGTATAGTGATATATATGTTTTTTACGGAAAATAAAGTAGATATGAAAAATTATGACCAAGTAGTGTATTTGGAGCCATATCCATTTACTTTAGGTGAAAAGATTAGAGCTGAGCTGGATGAAGTAAAGAATTATGTTAAGTTGAATTCTATGATTCAGTTTAAGATTATGTTTTATAGAAATGTCAATCAAAAATCCGGTGTTGGAGATATAATCGGAATAGAACAGGCATTGAAAGAAGCCCCTGATTATATTAAGGCAAATATATATGATAATTCAATATTGGATCTTGTCGAATATTGTGTATATAGAACTCCGAAGGACTTGATTAAAATGGTGCATGGTGGATTTGGTAATTTATCTGTGTTGGTAGCAGCATGTACAGAGCGATTTATGCAGTATACAGCAAGAATTAGTTCTAACCATTTTTTCAGTGAATATGGCGATTATAAAGAAGTTCTGGAGTTCAAAAACTATGATAAATATGCTTGCCTATTAGATGTAAATGAGATAAATAAATTAACAAAATTTGTAAATGTGAAGGGAAGCGATGATGTAGTAAAATCATATGTCAAAAATTACATTTTAAAATTTCAGGATTTACTGATGGATTTACTTGAGGAAGTATATACAGATATAATCAGGGGTATTTGCTTTTGGGATTTAGATAAAGATATTAGTAACTTGAAAGAAGGTGCAAAGAAACTTATTCAAAAAAGTTTAATAAATTTTTCAAATACTGAGAAAAAATGCCCTCAATTTGAATCAGATTATAATGAAGAAATCAGGAATGTTTTAAAATTAGATACTCTGTTTGAAGAAAGGGTCATCTCTTTGGTAAATAGGGAAATGATGGAGTATTTACACGAATATCTTATACGAAAGGAAAAATTATTATCAAAAACTTTTTTATGTGGGTTTGATAATGGAGACCGGTTATGAAAAAAATATCAAGTAAGGTGTTGACTTCTTGTTTAATAGGAGAAATATTGGCACTATTTTGCACTATAATCTTAATTAAAAATAATAATTATACTTGGTTTATAGTTGCATTTTTTTCAATAATGATTGTTCTTACATTTTATGAATGTATTAGTAGATTAAACAGCATTATTGCATTATGGAATGAAAACAATCGAGTTAAAGAGCAGGAAAATAAAGAGGAAATGAAGCTTTTTCGTACTAGGATTATGAAAGATATAGAACAGAAAGCGGAAGTGATGCAGGATTTTAGCTCTAAAATAGTGGAGTATTTAAATAAGTTAGAATATGCTAATAATGAGCTCCACGATAGTATTCAGTCTACTACTGCTTTACAAGCTAAGATAAGTAATGAAAATAAAGAAGTTGTGGAGAAAATACTTAATATAATAGATAGAATGGAAGTCGAAAATAAAAAGACTATAAATGATTTGAGTATTAGATTTACAGAACATAGCCAGACCATGAGTGCAAGACATTCTGAAGATTTGAACAGTGTTGCAAATGAACTTAATAAAATTATTGATTTATTAACAAGAGAATATGTTCAAGCACTAGAAGATATGTCCGATAGACAAAAAACACAAATTGAGGAATGGAAAGCAGGTACTGCTGAAATATTAAGTAATAGTAATGCATCAATTACTATATTGATGAATAATGTGAAAGAAAAATTGTTGGAAAATTCCAATTTGGCAAAAAAAGTACTTGATGAGAATATTGTAGTTACGAGAAACGCTGTTTCTGAAATAGTAACGGATGCAAGAGAATTATTGCAAAAACAGTATGTAAGATTGGAAGAGTTGAATAGTTCATTAAGTTTAGAGACAAAAGAATATTCACAACAATTGATGGAACAAATTCTGGGCGTTTCCAGTAATAATATTGAAAAAATGGAAGCAAGTTGCGAGAAGGTGCTTAGTATTACATTAGATCGTATTATTGCTGAAAATGAAGAATCCGAAGTTAAGCGAACAGAGGCTTTTAAGACCTATATAAAGGAGCTTGAAAAAGCTTATAACGATGCAATTAGTAAGCATATAGAATTATTAAAACAAGAGATATCTGAGAAAATTACATTATTTATATCAGAAAACAAATCTGCATTAATGACAAATAATGAATTGGCAGCCGGTTTAATTGATTCAGAGAATTCATTTGTATCAGAAATAAAAGATAATAATGTTAAATTAAGAGAAACTATTGATGATGCTTTGGGTAAATACAGTAATATAGCAGAACAGAATATTAATGATATTAAAAATACTTTGGCTGAACATATTAGAGGAGGTTATAAAGATGCGGTTGAAAGTATAAAATTAATGTCAGAAAATAACTCTGAAACAGTAGATAACTTGGCTGAAAAACTTAAGATCTATTCAGATAGTTTAGTTGAAAAAAGTGCAATTGCAATAGCTAATGTGCAGTCTGATAACAATGAAAATTTACAGGAACTTTCTAAAAAAGTTAGCGGATATATTTCTGACAATGCAAAGTTTATGGCATCTTGTAAGGAAGCCGGAGAGGACTTGCATAGGAGTATTGGTCAGATGATTGATGATCGAAATAAGTTTATTGTTGATTTAAATGTTATTTCAAGTAGTCATCTGAAAGAGTCTGACAGCTATATGCAGTCAAGGATTGAAGATATGGTTACAAAGCTGCAGACACTTAATATTAAAAATGTTGAATTATTCAGCAGTTCGATGGATAAATATCGTGAGAAGTTTGTTGAGGCAAGTGCAAATGCTATAGCAGAAGTACAGGTGGATAACATTAATGCAATTACAGATGCTAATGACAAGGTTTCCAAATTGGCAACTAATTTAAAGAAATTTGAGGAAGATATTTCTGGGGTATTATCAATGCTTCAATCAACTATTGAGGATGGGCTGAGTGAACAAAAAGAACAGGGAGAAGATTTTGATGCTGCGATGAATGAACTCATGGATGAAAAGTTATCGGAATATAATGATAAGCTGCAAGAATATAATGAAGGTATTGAAACCTTGGGAAAACAGATTACAGATGTTATAAATGCTTGTCATAGTAATACTGTTAAGTATGACGAAACTTTAAGGTATATTATTGAAGCTCAGAAGGAAGCAAATTCTTTGAATAGTAAGGATGTAGAATTATTAGAGACCTTTATAAAGAGGTAGTTATATGAATATAGATGATCAAGTTATAATACTTAGAAAGAAATATATAAACGAAATTGATAGAATATATGAACAAGAGTTTCAAATGAGATTAATATCCATAATGTTATTTGATCAAAATAGATACTCGAATGCACTAAAAACTATAGAAACAATATCTTCAATAATCGAAAGATCGTGTATGGATTGTAATCCTAAGAGAATATTGAAATATTTATTGATTTTAAAGGCAGTAATAGATGACTTGCTTGAAAAAATTAATAGAGAGTATACTAAAATATGGGATAATAAACTTACGCATTGAGTAAGTGATACTTTTTCTGCAATTATCTATTAATTAATAATTTTCTATACTACATAGGGTTTGGGGCGTATGCTCTCAACCCCTATGCAGTATTCAAAACCATAAAAATCCGCTCTTATATATAAAAAATGAAAAATATTATATACAATAATTTGCTCCATAGAGGATATAATATAGATATTGGTGTGCTTGAATAGTATTTCATTTTGTTTATAAAGTTTTTTAAATAGCTTATAGTTGACTTTTGCACCTAAAATAATATAATTTTAGGTGCAAGGAGGTATTTTATATGAATTCTATAACAAAGCAAATAGAGAACATTATGTCGGAAAATCAAGGAAAAATCTTTTCTATTAATGATTTCTATAATATTGGAACAAAGAATACAATTAAATCTGTCTTATACAGATTAAATGAAGAAAATAAGATTAAAAGGCTTATGGATGGACTATATATAAAACCGAAATATAGCAATATTTTAAAAGAGTATTCCTATCCTGATGCAAGTGAGGTTGCCCAAAAGCTTGCAGATAAATTTTCGTGGACAATAGCTCCTGCAGGGGATACTGCCTTAAACTACACAGGCTTATCTACTCAAGTCCCCAATGAGTATATTTATATTTCAGACGGGGCATATAGAGAGTATTTGTATAGGAATAAAAAAATTATTTTTAAACACACAACAAATAGAAATATAACATCTTACTCAAAAGAACTTGCTATTCTAATACAGGCAGTTAAAGCATTGGGCAAGGATAACATCAGTGAAGAACATATTAAAAAGCTCGAGGTATTTGCAAAAAATATCGAAGAAGACCTGAAGGAAGATACTTTAAAACTTCCTTTTTGGATACAGGAAGTTTTAGCAAAGATACAGAAGATTAAACATGAGTAAATTATTAGAAATATCAAATGAAGAATTAGAGCTTGTTATACAAAACACTTCAGACAGACTTAATATGTCGAAAGCTATTGTAGAAAAAGATTTGTGGGTTTGTGTGATTTTACAATATCTGTTTAGTAGTTTTAAGTATAGGAATGCTATTGTATTTAAAGGCGGAACAAGTCTATCAAAAGTTTATAAGTTGATTGAGAGATTTTCAGAAGATATAGACATTGCATTAGATTGGAAAGTTTTAGGATATGAAAAAGCAGAACCCTATAAAGATAGAAGTAATACTAAGCAGCAAGAATTCAATGATAAATTAAATGATGATACAAAAGTTTTTTTACATGATGAATTTCTGCCCATTCTACAGAATGATTTTCAAGAAATACTAAAAAATAAAGTATATCGTTTTTATATTGATGAGAATGACAGACAGACAATATGTTTTGATTATCCTAAAAATCATAAGGATAGTTCGATTCTGCAAGTGATAAGATTGGAAATTGGAAGTTTGGCAGAGCCAATACCTTCGAGTAATAAAAAAATAAAAACTTATATTTAAGAAGTTTACCCGGAAGTATTTAACGAGAATATAGAAGTTGTGGTAGTAGACTGCTTAAGAACTTTCTATGAAAAGATAACTATACTTCATAGAAAAGCAAATCGAGTGAATGGAAATTATCCGGCAAGATATTCAAGACATTTTTACGATGTTTATAAAATTATACTAACGGATATTAGAGAAAAGAGTTTTGAAAACATAGCATTACTAAAAACAGTTATTGATTTTAAGAAAAAATTCTATGCAAGTAATTGGGCGAAATATGATAACATCCTGAATGGTAATTTAAAGTTAATACCGTCAAAGGAAGGATTAGAAATCTTTTCAAAGGATTATGACAGTATGAAAAATATGTTGTTTAGAGAAAAGATATCATTTGATAAAATTATTTATGCTCTTAAAGAATATGAGAAAGAGTTGAATGATGTTATTAAAAATAAGTAAGTTTATTATAGAGACCGTTTCAAGTTTTTGAAAATAGCTTATAGCTTCCTCGTTGAACCCAAAATAATATAATTTCAGGTGCGATGAAGAATATGAGTTATTGTATGAAAAGATTTGTGGGTTTGTAACGGTTTATGTTATAGACAAGTCATAGTTTTTAACTTTACATCCGCACCTCTATTCATCCAATCCGCCCTTCGCTCGCATTTCCTACTCGACCATAATTCACAAAACTCGAAATAAAAAGGTGGAAATCCACCTTAATATTTTGTGGCTTATTGATTAGCTTTTTAACCTATGATAAAATTAACTCGAAATAAAAGGGTGGAAATCCTCCTGAATTTTTCGAGAAAGGCAATTGTATGATAATTAAACGAGATTATTATTTAAAGAAAATCATAGATAAAAGAGAGAATGGCAGAATAAAAATTATTACAGGGATAAGAAGATGTGGAAAGTCATATCTGTTATTTAATTTATATCAAGAATATTTGTTATCACAGGGTATAAAAGAAGAACAAATTATAGCTATTGCTCTTGATGAGATAGATAATCTGGAATATAGGAATCCCTTTAGATTAAATGAGTACATTAAGGAAAAAACTAAAAACAGGAATCAGATGTACTACATTTTTATTGATGAAATTCAATTATCTGAGGCTGTTATCAATCCTTATATTGATAGCAAAGAAAAGAATGTAACATTTGTTGATGTGTTACTGGGTCTTATGAAACGCAATAATGTTGATATTTATGTAACCGGCAGTAATTCGAAAATGCTTTCATCTGATGTGCTGACTCAGTTTAGAGATCGCGGTAATGAAATACATGTAAATCCTCTATCATTTGCTGAAGTTTATGATTTGTATGAAAATAAAGAGTCTGCTTTTGAACATTATATTGTATATGGCGGTATGCCGTGTATATATAGTTTAAAAAGTGATGAGGAGAAAAATCAATATCTTAAGGATCTATTCAGAGAAACATATATAAAAGATATTCTTGAAAGGAATAACATACAAAATGATAAGGAAGTGCTTGAGTTGTTATTGGATTTCACATCCTCTGCCATAGGCTCTCTTACTAATCCGACCAAACTTTCAAGAAGATTTTTGTCAGAGAAGCAAATAAATATATCTTCAAATACGATCTCAAGATATCTTACCTACTTTGAGGAGGCATATGTTATATACCATGCCAACCGATATGATGTGAAAGGAGCAAGATATTTTTCAACACCGCTCAAATATTATTTTGCAGATATCGGTCTAAGAAATGCAAGATTAAATTTCAGACAGGTAGAAGAAACACATGTAATGGAAAATATTATTTATAATGATTTGCTTCGTAGAGGATATAACATAGATGTGGGTGTGATAGAATACGATTTTAAGAAAGGCGAGAACAGGAGAAAAGTTCAACTTGAAGTTGATTTTGTTATAAATAAGGGGTATAAGAGGTACTATATGCAATCAGCTTTAAATGTGGACAGTATAGAAAAAAAAGAGCAAGAAACTGCATCTTTGAAAAAAATAGATGATTCATTCAGGAAGATCGTAGTTGTAAGGAACCATATTATTCCCAGATATGATGATAATGGAATTTTATATATCGGAGTGGAGGACTTTTTGTTGGATGAGGCGATCATAGACTTATAAAACTCTGTTATGTAATTATAATGATAGAGGCAATATTCGGAAAATCAATCATCCGATCCGCCTTTTCGTCAACATTTCCTGCCGGTATAATACAGGATAATTAGCAATCTATTTCAAATCAGCATGAGAATAGAATTTAAAAAACGGATGTTCTCTTGTATAAAATTATTATTTAAAATGAGCTATACCTGACCATAAATCACAAAACTCGAAATAAAAAGGTGGAAATCCACTTAAATTCTTCATAAATTATTGATTAGCTTTTTAACCTATAATAAAATAAACTCGAAAAATAAAGGTGGATTTCCACCTTAATTTTTCGAGTTCTTATGGGATATAAAGGTCTACCTTCATACTATATTAAAAATCCACCATTCTGCTATTTGATCAAGCAAGTTGCTATCATTTTTCAGCCATTATCCTCTGCCTATAAATCTCCTTCAAATCATCAATCGCCATTTCCACATCAAGAGTATGGAAACCGAGCCAACACTCATTCATGGTTTTTGCGTCAGCTATTTTGTATATATCTTTGCTGTTTTCACCGCTGTAGTAATGCCAATAACGGTAGATGTATCCTGTCCAGTACATAACTTCTCTGTCAAATGTGAACTGCCCATAGTCTAAAGCCTATGGGCTTCCTGCTTCGCCGATCTCGCAACCTACTATCTCCACAGGCGTTAATTCGGGCAGTCCCTGCCCTATCATTTTTCTTATACTACTTTTCTTAATCCTTCTGCCAATATGTTTTTTGCCGCATTGATATCTCTATCATGTTTTGTATTGCAGAAAGTACATATCCAATCTCTTACTTTTAGATCTTTTACATTTGTATTTTTATATCCACAACTAAAACATAGCTGACTGCTTGCATAAAATCTATCTATCTTAATATAATTTCTACCATTCCATTTTGACTTATATTTAAGTTGCCTTGTCAGCTCATACCACGATGCATCACTGACAGATTTCGCTAAATTATGATTTTTCACCATGTTTTTTATCTGTAAGTTTTCCGAAACTATCACTTGGTTTTCGTTTATAATTTCGCTTGAAATCTTATGCAGATAATCTCTTCTTGTATTAGTTATTTTCTCATGGCATAGTGCTATTTCTTTCCTTTTTTTCTGATAGTTCCCACTCCCTTTTGTTTTACCTGCTAATTGTCTTTGCAATTTTGCAAGCTTTTTCTCATATTTTTTAATTGTCTTTGGATTTTCATATTTCTTTCCATTTGATGTGATACATAGATCTTTTATTCCCAAATCCACTCCTATTTGTCCGTTTGTCTTTACAAGTGGACTATGTTCGGTTTCTACA
>ERZ773035.924-NODE-924-length-22354-cov-5.415310_pt1 | contig 22354 bp, 9 predicted proteins | sample MGYA00511487_ERZ773035 | MGnify/ENA primary metagenome ERZ773035 (study PRJEB29015, sample SAMEA2737985) | human oral metagenome | biome: human oral; feature: human-associated habitat; material: dental | place: China | collected 2024 ...
TAGGACGCAAGGTTTTCATCCTTGTAACAGGGGTTCGATTCCCCTACGGACTACAAAATACAATATTTCGAAAAGTATCTGTAAAAAGATACAATGATAAAAATAAAATAGTAAGGAAAAATGGCAAACCATAAATCAGCGTTAAAAAGAATTAGAAGAAACGAAGCAGCTCGTTTACGCAATCGCTATCAACACAAAACAGCACGTAATGCTGTTAGAAAACTACGCGCTTTAGAAAACCTAGAAGAAGCTAAGGTTCTTTTCCCTAAAGTAGTTTCTATGATTGATAAACTTGCTAAGAGAAATATTATTCACGCTAATAAAGCAGCGAATTTAAAAAGCAGTTTAGCTAAGCACTTAAACAAATTAGCTAAGTAGTCATTTAGGTTTTAGATTTATCACTGATGCCAGATTTATGTAAGTAAGTCTGGCTTTAGTGTTTTAATGAAAATAGTAGAATATGAAAAACAAAGCTTTCAAAGTAGGTCTTCTACTTTTAGTAGCAGGCTTAATATCGTGTGATGGAAGCCAGCAGACCTCTGACAACATCCCTACAGAACATAAAGTAAAATCAGTTGATTTTAAGGAGCTAAAACTGACAGAGCTCACACCAAAAGCTCAGGAAGATTTAAGGCAATGGAAAAACTTTCAGTCATTAATGCAGATTATCATATCGATGGCACCTAACAAGATAAAAAACACCGATGCCTTAGTGCTTTCTAACCCAGACAGCCTACTAATTTACAGCCGTCTTCACCCTATTAGTTCTAAAACTGAAAGTGTAAATACCTTAGTAGAACGCGACTGGCGTACTCCACCTAATAGTATAAAAGACACTGTTTTTAGAGTAGAAAAAATAAAAGAAGAAGGAAAGGCTTTTCTACAATGGCGGCGTTTTTTAGTAGCTAATATACCTTATACGTTTTCAGTAAGTTCTAAGAAAATAAACTACCCTCACCTCAATTTAGTATTTTCTGAAGAAGGAAAAGAAGAATTGAGTACCCAGTTAGCACTTGACACACTCTCTCCTCTATCTGCTAATGTAAAAAGAAAAGCTTTAGTAGACGATTGGAAAGAATTTGAAGTAGCATTTTCCCCTAAGAAGACTGGATACTACAATATTCAGCTATCATTAGATGAAGAAGCAAAAGCGAATGACAATGTGATTTTATATCGTCCAGTACTCGAATTAGCTGCTAAAAACTTCCAGAAAGTAAGTCAATATTCTGACAAAATAATAGGAGAAAATTCAAGGGTAGAAAGTTCTTATTACTCAGTATATTTTTGGCTTACACAGATGCAAGATACTTTACAAGAATTGCTGAGTGACACTTTCCCTGAAAGAATCGATATCCCTAGTATAAAATCTCGTTTTAGGCTCTTTCAGACAGAAATCAAATCATTAGCAGACAACGTTAAAAACAACCCTGATTTTAAAGAAGAGGCCATTAAAAACAATATTAATCTTTTAGAAGAGACTTTTAATAGTATCATATCTCATATTAATAAGATTTACAACAATGATTTGGATGAACGTATGCGCTATATAGATACCAATAACGAATAATTGTCAGTATTTTATAAAATAAAAGCAAGCACTATTTTCATAGTGCTTGCTTTTATTGTTATCTGTATAGGGTAAAGTGTCCCATATACTCTTGTCGGTCATCATCCTCGTGTGTGCGCAGTATATACCAATAGTCTCCTGATGGCATCTCTTTGCCTTCATAACGACCATCCCATACCTGACCCGAACGAAGCGTCTTTATATAACGTCCATAACGATCGTAAATATCTACCGTTAAGTTAGGATAACTGCGGTATATATCAGGATCCCAACCATCATTCTGTCCGTCACCATTAGGGGTAAAGAAATCCGGCGGTACTGACTTCATATACTCTTTCTCTATCGTAAGTGTAGAACTACAATTATTAGCATCTGTAGCCTCCACTACTACCAACTTAAAGATACGTCCATTCACCACTCGACTCGTTGGGTCTGTTGGCTTAAGCATATATTCACTCTCTCCATTCTCATAACTGCCATTGAATGTTATAGAATAAGGTGTATCTCCCGTATATGGATTACCTCCTACTACTTTCACTCTAACCTTGTTGATTTCGCGTGGATCTGTCTTATCTAATATCTCTAAGCCCGGATAACGCGTTACACTTACCGTTCCTGCCAAGGTACTTGAACATAGAGAGGTCATTCCTAATGGTCGATAGAATATCGTTATCGTATATAGCCCATTGTTCTCTATATTTCTTGTCCTCAACACCTGTTTATCACCATCTACATAACCCACAAACGGTTTAATAGGCTCTCCGTTTATAGAGTAAGAAAGTGTCTGTGATGATATCAGCCCATCGCTGTTATCTCTAGCAAGCGTTATCTGTATATATGGATTTGAGCTTGTTGTCGATACTGTTGAACATTCAAAACCTACAGTAGCTGTTGCTTGCAGACTAGGTGCTGCTGCTATCGTTATATCTTGAGTTTGCGAACAGTTGCTATCTCTAAAGACTAAGCTATAAGCCCCTGGTGCCATATTAGTACGCGATACCGTTGTGCCTGTAGCTATACCCGTTCTGGTGTCTATCACATTACCTTGTGAGTCTTTTAGCTCATAGCTATAAGGGGCGCGTCCTCCTTGTATCATAAACTCAAGTTGTCCATCTGATTGCTGATAGCAAGTTTCTGTCACTGTCTTCACTACACCTAATTTCAATACATCTGGCTCTTCTATAGTGATACGCTCACTAATTTCACAACCTATTACAACATCTTTCACTTGGATAGTATACTGTCCTTTAGGCAAGTTTACAAACATATTAGTACCACTAAATGTACCTGCCTGTGGCGTAATACTATAAGTATAGCTACCCGTTCCTCCTGTCACGTTTATCTGTACCTTACCATCTATCTCTCCATAACAAGTAATATGGGTCACACTTACCGTCTTACTAAGCGGCGCATAGTTCTCTACATTTACAGTCAGTGTTTGTACACAGCCTCCTTGGTGTCTTACCGTAATAGTATGTACTCCGGCTGTTACTGAAGTAAAGTAATTGCTTGCTTGCGCTACCCCGTCTAAAGCAAAGGTAGTTTGCGCTGCTACATCTGTATTTACTCTCACTCTAACCGCATTGTTCACACTATTCGATGGACAGCTGTATTCTACCGTAGCTGTTGCTTGTAAGTCTACTCCACCTTTTATCGTTATCGGATCACTTTCAGTGGTACAGCTCATAGCATCTCTTACCTTTATCGTATAAGTACCCGATGCTAAACCTGTATACAAGGTCTTACCTTGATGCCAATTAACTCCACCATCTATAGAGGTACTGTAGGATTGAGTGCCTCCAGTAATAGTTACTGATACTGTTCCGTCATTAGCGCCATAGCAAACCTCATCAGTCTGTCTATCTATTCGTACTCTGATCAAGTCTGGCTCTGTAATTTTGAATATCTCATCTCTATGGCAGCCATTAGCATCTTGTATCCTCACTACATATTCTCCTGGTGCTAATTTCTCAAACACACCGCTCTCTACTACCCTATCAAAACGTGGGCTAATAGCGTACACTATCGTACCGGTACCACCCGTAGCCGTTACAGTTATCTTACCATCTTTCTCACCTTTACAAGTGATGTTGGTAACTGCACTAGTTACTAATATTGGGTTCGCTTGATCTATCACTATATCTGCTGATGTGTATAGACAATCTACCCCACTCTTCACTTTTATGTAATAAGTGCCAGTAGCCAAGCCACTAAACGCCCAGTCGGTCGCATTGATTTGCGTAGCCGAGATAGTCATTGCTACAGTACTTGGTTTTTTGTACAACTCATACTGATAGCCTCCTACACCACCCGTAGCCGAGAAGGTTATACGTGCCGTAGCTTCTCCATTACATTTCACAAACGCATCAGCTGCATTTACCGTTAAGCTTACAGGTTGTACTGCCACTACCTCTACTTTGTTAGACGCTGCTGATGGACAACCATTAGCATCTTGTACATAGAACTCATAAGTGCCTGGCGGCAATGTAAACAAGTTATTAGTAGTAAATGTGCCGCTTGTACCTTGTCGGTATTGGTAGCTACCACTACCGCCCGTAGCCGTTACTTGTATCGTAGCCTGTGTCTGTAAGCAGGTAGTTGGACTTACTATCGAAGCCGTCACTTTTATTTCCTGTGGCTCATCTATAGTTACCGGTATGGCCAAGTCGCAGTTCCAACCGTCTACTATCTTCACCTTATATTCTCGTGCATCAAGCCCTGTAAAGGTTGTACTGGTTTGCGCTCCGTAAATTTGCGCTCCTCCTACTTCCCACAGTTCGTACGTGTAGTTACCACTACCTCCCGTAGTACCACTTACCGTAATACTACCATCTCTTTCACTAAAGCATTTCACATCAGTCTTAGTTACCGTTGCTGCTATAGGAGCTGGTGGACTCATAACTTGAGTTACACTGGTCTCACAGCCATTTTGGTCTTTCACCCATACAGTATAAGTTTCTGATACCAAGCCTTCAAATACTGAAGTGCTGCTATAGTTACCATATACACTATGTGCTGCTGGCGTTGGCGTACCTACTGTTAAGCGATACTCATAATTACCCCAGCCACCGGCGGCTGTTACCATAAAGCTACCTGTTTGTCCGCTACCGCATTTTATCTGGTTCGTTATCGTTGTACTTGCCGTCAAAGCTGCTGATGGACCTGATAAAGTAGCTAAAGTAGCGGTTTTTGTACAATATGGGTGCTGTGTTTCTGTTACCTCTACATAGTACTTACCTGCACTTAAACCTCCTATAGGTTGGGTTCTCGGGTCACTTGTGTCATTTCTACCTGCTGTAGAACTTACTACCTCTACTCCGTATTCATTTACTACTCTAAAGGTGTAGTTACCCGCATAGCCTCTCATCGATAATGTCAACTCACCATCATTGCCCGCTGCACAAGTTACCGGTTTGGTTTGTGCCGCACTTATCAATATATTATCGTAATTAGCTATTCCGTAGTTTACACTATCATAGCAACCCGTAGCACTGTCTGTTACGGTTACTTCGTAATAACCTGGCGCAGTAAAGGTTACTGATACAACACTCACCCCTGAGGTTACCGTATAGATACTTGGCGTAGTTGTACCTCCTGTCACTCTCACTATATAGCCCTGATTAGAACCTCCTTCTATAGTAAAGTCTACCGCTTCTGGCCCTTGACAGTCTATCGGACGGGTCTGCTGTGCTTTAATAGCTGTTATACGTTTGAGCGGTGGTATTACCGTTGGACTGTTTACACTATTAGCAGTACAGCCATTAGCATCTCTTACATATACTACTACCGTTTGAGTATAGCTACCGTTGCTGCTGATACTTACCACACTGCTATTTGTATAACCTGTAGTGCTGGTGCTTTGTCCGTCAAACACTTCAAAATTATAAGTGTAAGTACCTGTAGCTCCACCATCTGCTATCGCTTGTACGATTGCCTGACGTGCCTGATTATTCGCATCGCAGCTGAAGTGGGTCGTTACCGTTGTACTGCTCACTACCAATTGTGCAGGCTCAGTAATAGTTATCGTTTGTGACGATTGACAAGCTCTTGATGAATATACAGTTACTGTATATACTCCTGCTTTTAGTCCCAATATAGAGAAGTCCTTAGGCGTTGTATTCACCGTTTCGGTTCTTGTTGTAAAGCCTCCTGCTCCTTCTATCTGTATCACATAATCTGTCTGCGTTTGTGTACCTGGTATGGTTACGTCTATCCTACCATTATTACCTCCGTGACAGCCTACATTAGTTTGGGTGTAAGTAAAGGCTACCGGTAGTGCTGGTGTTACCTCTATTGTAGTGGTTACTATAGCACAAGCTGTCTTGTTGTCTTTCACTCCTACTATATAGTTACCTGCAGGTACTCCTATAAATACTGGTGTAGTGCTTACTGTTGTAGTACCACCACCCGATGGGGTAAGCGTATAGGTGATACTATTACTACCTCCTTGGTGGGTCACACTCAAGGTAGCTCCCGTAGGACTCGCACAAGTTACCTCTTTGACTATCTGTACTTGTACATTGCTGATCGGCTCGTGAAGTTTTCCTGTCGCTAATGTTAGCGTTGCCGGACAACCCCAACTATCGCTTACCACTACCTCGTAGTTACCTGCTCCCAGACCGGTAAAGGTTCGTGTACTCTGTGGTATACCTTCCTTCACTCCGTCTTTTATCAGTTGGTAAGTATAATTCACTCCATCACCTCCTGTTATAGTCGCTACGCTTATCTCTCCAGTACCTGCCACGCAGTTCTCTTGAGTAACCGTTAGCGTACCGCTAATAGGTGTTGGATTATTCATCGTGATGCTCGCTACTAATAGCGGACAGTCTTTCCTCAAATTATCTCGTACCCATACATAGTATGTGTCTGATACCAAGCCGCTCTTATAGGTGGTCGTCGTCCACGCTCCTGAGGCTGTTGGTGGTGTTATAGTCGTACCAATATGGTATTGATAGCCTCCCCAGCCGCCACTTACATTCTCTATGCGTATCTCTCCATCATTATTACCCGATACGCAGGTAATTGATCGTACGCTCGTCGTAGCGGTAAGAGTTTGTGTCGGACTCTCTATACTAAACCTTTGTACTTGTTCGCACAATGTTTGTTGGTCTTTTACCGTTACTGTATAAATACCTGCTGCTAAGCCTGAGATATTAAACTTATTATTTGTACCTGCAAACATAGGTGACGGATTTATCGTTCCTCCTGATGGAGTTACCGATACCTGATAAGTATGCAAGCTATCTAAGCCCTCTAAGGTAAAGGTAGCCGTACCATCTGAACCACAAGCTATATTCCGTGTCTGTACATCTACTATCCTAAAGGTATTAGGATCAGGTGATATATAATCGTATGATACTATACAACCCGTATTCTTATTACCTATCCAGAACTTATGGGTTGCATTAGGCGTTACCGTAAAAGTATTGACTGTCTGCCAAGGCGCTATGCCTATCGCTACCGTTGGGGCTGTCGCTCCCTCATAGTAGTAGATAACCCCTGCTCCAAATGGTAACACGCCATCTTTGGTCATCGTTAGGGTAACAGTTGCTACCTGACAAGTAGTTGCACTTACCACCTGTAAGTTAGCCACATCTATGCGTTCATAAGGCACTATCGTCTCAGTAACGCTCGTATAACAACCTGAAGCATCTCGTAGCGTAATAGTTACTACCGAACCCTCTGCTATCCCTAAGGTATAAGTGTTGCTATATACTTTATTACCATATGCATCTTCAAACTCTATTGTACGTGTGCCCGTACCTCCTGCTATAGCAGTCGGTGGTACTACTATCTTAGCCTGATTAGTCTGACCGTTATTGCCACAAGCAAACTGGCCTACCTGTATAAGCGTAGCACTTAGTGTTAAAGCAGGTGGTGTACCTACCCTAACTACCGTTGTAGTAGGACAGCCACTATCGTTATTGGTAACCGTTATCGTATACACGCCTGCCTCTAAATTCTTGGCCGAACGTGTACCCAAATCCCATGTTGTTACCGTGCCTGAAGGCCCTACAATACTATTATAGATGTAATTACCACTACCCAACTCTACTATATTCAGAAAGCCGTCTGTACTTCCAAAGCAAGTTACCGACTGAGTGCTTACTTTTATCTCTGGATAAGAAGGTGAAGCCACCGAAACTACTACTATCGTAGGTGAACAGTGCAACTGACCATTATCTTTTATAGTTACCGTATAAGTACCCGGTGTATTTCCTATAGGCTGTACAGCTTCTGAGGCTGTACTGCCTGTTACCGGTAAAAATGTACTACCTGTATAAGGCGTACCACTCGGTGGAGTTATATTATAAGTATAACTACCCGAACCTTTGTCTACCCTAATGGTTATCTCAGCATTAGTACCAGTAACACAGCCTATCGCTTTGCTCACCCGTGCACTCGCCTCTAATGGATTGTGTACCGTTACGGTATAAGTCTCCTCACAGCCCGTAGCATTCTCTCTTACTACTGCTACATACGTACCTGCTGATAAACTTGTAAATACATTGCTACTTTGCCAAGACAAGCCTCCATCTTTTGAGAAACTATAGTCTCCAAGCTCTGTTGTAGGCGCTGCTGCCTGTGGTATTATAGTCTTAGCCACTGGCACTACCGTAAAGGCAAAGTTGCCATTGCTACAGCCTGTAACAGTAACTGTATATACCGCTGGTTTAGGTTGTACTACAAGGTTATGTGTGCCTAAATTTATTCCACAATTGTACTGGTCAGTAACTTTTACATCTACGCTTATCGTTACTGGTGCTGCTGGATAACGCAACGTATTTACATTAGGATTAGAAATATTATCACGCAATACTTGTACCCTATTATTAGCCGTCGCTATCGTTGTAGCAAAAGTCGTAGGTGCTACCGGTTCAAGGGTATACGTATACTGTCCGCCTCCGCCTTGTACATTAAGCACTTCTACTACTCCCGCTGCATCACAAGTTATATTCGAACTTACCGATACCGTACCGGTAATAGGATCTAATTGTTTTACCTTTGCATCTCGACTATACCACACACAACTACTACCATTCTTCTCTGTTACCTTTACATAATAGGTGCCCACAGGAACAGTATTAGTAAGTGTTATTAATGTTGTTACAGCTCCCGCACTTATCATCGGTACATTCGTGCCCGAACCTCCTGATACTGGCGGTACTATCTCCCAATCAAAATGAGTACCCGGTGAAGCATAGGTGGTATTGCGTTTTAGCTCTACACGTAAGCCACCTCCTGTTCCTGCTGCACAATTAGGCGTTGCTACCAATCCTACCTGCAAGCCTAAAGTCGTTCCTGAGTACACATCGCCTGTATAAGCTGCCGTACAACCTTTATTGTCTTTCACCATAAAGGTATGTGTCTTACCTACTTCTAAGCCTGTAAATACTGCTGTATTACTTTGTGTTGCCGAAAGTGCTGGAACCCAACTAAGACCACCATCTTTACTAAACTGATAAGGCGCTTCCCCTTCTCCTGATGGTATCGTTACCGTAGCTGTAAAACCATTTACACCATTACAGCCATTTGCAAAGTTACCTAAATTCGTTTGTACTGTTACATTCGATAGCATATGAGGTACCTTATATGTCGATTCGGATGAACTACATATCGCTACCCCTGTAGGACCTGCCCCCTGAGCTACCGTCTTAAACTTAACTCTTATCTCTGTCCCTGGTGCAAATCCTGGCGTAATCACTGCTTGAGGTGTTGTTAGCTGTTGGTAAGCCCCACCATTGATACTATAGTATATATCACGCAATGGCGTACCACTAATATAAGTGTTAAACGTTGTCGAACTCATCGTCAACATTAATGGGAATAACGCCGCTGTACAAGTAGCCGTTGATGCTACCGCAAAATTACCCATCAACTCCGGTTTATCCTCTATCGTTATTGTTCGTACACTACTACAACCAAATACGTCTTCTATTGTAATGGTGTATACCCCTGCTACCGCATTGGCTATCGTATAACTACCTGATACGCCTGTCTGAGTTTGGGTGCCCACCACTCCTGGGCGTTGTACTCCTATCTTAAACGGTTTACCTCCATCTAAGTTGCCTAATATTATCTTGCCCGTTGCCGTACCTTGACATTCTGGCTGTACTACTTGCTGCGTATAAGTTGCCACCCCTACATTCTTTAGTGTCTCTGTGTATGTCTTTTCACAGAAACCTGACCTCACTTGTATTACCCAAACTTCTGAAGGTGTATTAAAACGTGCTGGTGTATGTGTGTTAGCCGGGCCATAAGCTGGTGGTGTAGTGCCTGCTTTGTAGAATCTGTATTCTTTTGTATTAGCACCTCCACTTGTCAATACTTCTAACTTAGCCTGTGTACATACCCCTTGATCTGTAACGTTTATCTTCACCGTTAGTGATGGGTAAATATCTATCGCTCTCTGAGCACTACAGCCGTATTGGTCTTTTACCGTAACGGTATAACTACCCTGACGCAAGCCCGTAAAGCTATGCGTTACACTATCTGTCGTAGGCGATACCGCTGCCGATCCATTAAGCGATACTGTATAACCTCCATTACCATCGGCTATATTCACTTTTATTACTCCTTGATTATCGCCCGCATAACACTCTGTAGCTTCTAATGTAAAGCTAACTGTCTTCGGCGTAGGAATAAAGTTCGTTAAATCTACCTGTTTAGAACAGCCATTCGCATCTTTTACCACAAACGAAGGTGTACCCGTTGCTACCCCAGTAAATAAACCTGTTGTATTAGTTGTCTTAGTAACTCCTCCTACTAAATATGTATATATATAAGCTCCTGTTCCTCCCGTAGCCGTTACTTGTACCTTTGCATATTGAGCATTGCTACACATCGCTGGCTCTACCACCGTAGCTGTTAAGGTTAATTCTGCCGGCTCAGTAATCGTTATCGTCCTACTTACCACACAAGTAGGTGCACCCGCTACTGCTGGTCTATAATTGAACGTAATAGTATGAGTCCCTGCCCCGAGATTATCTACCTCAAAAGTAGGCGACTGTACATAAGAGGTATAGCCCGGCGCATGACGAATAGAACCTGCTACCGATACATTATAACTACCCCCCCTTAAGTTCTCTACCCTAAAGGTTACTTTGCCCGTTGTATTATTCTTGCAATCTACATTCGTTTGACTCAATACACTCGCCTTAAACTCCTGTCCACTAGGTATCACCACCGTCTTAACTAGCTCTTGTGGACATGACTTCGGTACTTGGTACACTTTAATATCGTCTATCAAAAAGTCATTAGCCCAAGTGTGTAGCGTAGAACCATTAGAACGGAATTCTATTGTGAAGCTAGTGTTATTTCCTACATTTAATGTTCCTTCATATTTGCGCCAATTGGCGATTCCTGCGCCACATATTGAGTTAGGAACTTCTCCCGTATTTACGGGATTTCCTATCCTATGGTTATTACTATCCATTAACTGTACACGAATGTTTGGCTTGATAGCATCAGTAGTACCACACATTTTTTCATCTTCACGGAATAAATTCAAAATATAAAACTCCCATTTAATATTCGAAAATGGTTTAACATCCGTTACTTCTCTTCTATAAAACAATTCTCCGTCTGCTACTACTGATTTTGCATTAGTACCAAAGAAACGTCCATTAGGGTCTGTTCCTCCTGAAGTATGGTCTAAAACAGGTACCCATACGTGATTAGCGGCACAAGTAGCTGATATTAATTGTTTGCCACAACCTGCACTACCTCCTGCATAATCAGTATTAAATAAAGTAGCATTAGTTATTTCATAATAACCTACCCCCATACCTCCATAAGGTAGCCCTGTTCTACCTGCTGGCAATGCTGTTTTAGGTCCTGAACCAAAATTCTCTACAAATAACACATTAGTATCCAATGCCGGTGCTTGTGTATAGCTAATCGTCATTGTATAACTACCTGGAGTTAAGCCCGTAATAGTAGCTGTTGTGCCCGTAGCTGTCTTACCTCCTATAGTATAGGTATAACTATAAGTGCTTGGCAAACCACTAATGCGTATCGTTCCCTTACCATCGCAATCGTAAGAGGTAATAGTATATGTCGTGCCTGTAGGTGGGTCTATACGCTTAGGTACTGTTACTGTTACATCATATTCGCAGCCTGCTTTATCTCTTACAGTAACCGTATGGGTACCCACTGGCAACCAACCGTCTGGATATATATCAAAGTTGCCTCCAAACTTATAGCGATAGTCACCATAACCACCTGTTACGTTTACAAAGCGTACCTTAGCCTTATCCTTATGGGCAGGATCTCCATCCTTATCTCCACAGCCTATTAACTTAGCTAAGTCCACAAAGGCTTTTAATGGTAATGTTGGAGCCGCTACCGTTACTGTTATATCGTTATAGCATTCGCGAGCATCGGTTATCCTAACAGTATGGTTACCACCAGTCACTCCTGTAAAACGGTGTTGATTGCCCGTTACATTCTGTTGAGTTCCGCCATCTATACTTATCTTATAAGGTGCCGTACCTCCACTAATAGTCAAGGAAATAGTCCCATCATTAGCTCCATAGCACACTACTGCCGTAGTACTTACTACCGCTGTAGGTCTTACTGCTGCCGTAAGCGTTGCTGTACCGCTCACCTTACAGCCCTTGCTGTCGGTTACCTCTATGGTATACGCCCCTGGGGTAGCAGTTAAGTAAGTTGCTATCTTATTCGCTGGTACTGCTTGCGCTCCTTGTACCGTAGTATTAGCCGCATTCTTCACTATATAAGTGTAAGGTGCATAGCCGTCTTTTACCTTGAAGTTCAACTCTCCACGTGCTGCATTACCACTATGGCAAGTAATGTCCTTAGCCACTACCGCTACTCCTGAAGCTCCATCAGCTGTTATCATTCGTTTTATCTCAGTAGTATAGCTCGCCACACAACCGTATTTGTCTATCACTGTAAAGGTGTGAACTCCTACTTGTAGGTTTGTATAAGTATAGGCATTAGCTGTTTGACTCGCCACCTTCGCTCCGTTGTGGAAGAAAGTATAAGGCGAAGTACCTATATTTTGTGAATCTGTAACTTTTACTTGCACCTTACCTGCCGTAGCACTGCTCATACAATAGTTGTTATTAGTTATATCAGTAGTGCCTGTAAGAGTAAGGACTGGAGCATTAATAATAGTGAAATTATTATTTTGCTGACAACCGTTAGCGTCTGTTACTATAACCCTATAAGTACCTGTTTGAGTAAGAGTAAAGTGAGGACTGGTTTGCGCTGCAGTAATAGTAACTGTACCTTTGTAAAGTGCATAACTATAAGGTAGTGTACCCCCTGTAGCAGTCATCGTTACGCGTGCTGTAGCTGGATTGCAAGCTAAAAATCTATCTGAACGACTCGTATCTAAACTAAGCGCAAGAACTGCTGGCTGTGTAATGGTAAAGGTACGTGTAAATTCACAGTTAGGATTGTTCAAATCTCCACGAAATTTTACTGTATGGGCTCCTACTGGTATATTTTCCCATTTATAAACTGCGTCAGTAACTGGTACAAAAGCTCCTACATTATCTTTCTGTACATAGTAGGTCGTATTTTGTGGGTTCTTAACTGCTATCTGATAAGTACCCCTACCTCCGTAACATTTAGCATTGGTTACTTGCTCTGTATTACTTTGTACCCCAAATGCTTGATTATCTTTCACTAACACTGTAGTAGTATAAGTAGACGGACAGGCTTCTGGCTCTTGGTATAAGTAAATATCGTCTATAGCTAAATCATTACCTCCTATCACATCACTAAACGAACGCACTACCGCATAAAGAGTAGTATTATTACCTGGATTTAGCTGTACTTTGTACTCTTTCCAGTCATTTACATTAGCGTGTTTAGGTATAAAACCTATGTTATTAGAAGCTAATATATTGGTTTGTGCCAAAGCATCAGCTTCAGTTCTATAAAGTTCTAACTTGATATTAGGGTCGTTAGCAGCCGTAGTATGTCCATCACCCCTTATTAAATTGTAAAGAGCAATAGAGAATTGTATTGGTTTATTAGGAATGATGTCCGTCATCTTACGTTGATACAATATCCCCGCTACCCCTGCTGAACTACCTATATTTACAAACAAGATACGACCATTAGTTTTCCCTGTATGGTCTACTGGATCATCACCCCATAGGTTTGGACGCATTTTATCTACTACTGTATACTCGCCATCATTTACATTAGGTCCATAAGGATTAGCTCTACCTACTCCAGCACGATTATATAAGATAGTACTACCATCCTGAGGTTCAAAAACATAAGAGTCATTTATATAAGGAGTTTTTACGTGGGTAGTACCTACTCCAAAATCCTCTAAAAATAATACGTTCTTAGTAGGAGGGTTAGCATCAGCATATTGTATCACGATAGTATGCGTACCTGGTGTAAGATTTGCAAAAGTATCACTATTCTGAGGCGTACCGCCATCTACCTGATAAGTATAGGTATAGGTAGTACCCTTGCTACTGTTTACTTTCACAGCTGCCTTACCCTCACAGTTATAAGTAAGAGTGGTACTAAAAGTAGGTTCTGCTATCTTATTATCTACTTTTACAGTGATATTATCTCTTCTACAACCGTAGTTATCTCTTACTGCCAATTGATAAGTACCAGGTGCTAACCACGTTTGGGTAGCGGTACCAAAATTAACACCTCCATCAAAACTATATTCATAAGGTGGTACCCCTCCTTGTACGTTAGCAAAACGTACCAAAGCTTTGCCGGCATTAGCACCTGTGCCACATTCTACCAATTTTTCAACCCCTGCCGAAGCAATGAGGTTATCAGTAGCGGTTAAATCTGGAATAGTGATATCCGATAAGGTAAGCGTACACGTTTGCCCGTTGATAGTATATAGTACTATAGGCGTATAAGTAGTATTAGCAGTAAGCCCTGTAATAGTACGTGTACCTTGTGGCGTCTTGCCTACCAAAGCGTATTGATAGGTATAAGAGTGTACACTCTGTGGCTCTGTAAAATATATTTGTATCTGCTGACCGCATTGGGTTATCTGATAATTTGCTGTAGCGGTAGGGGCTGTCAGCTGAGTGATAGCCGCTGTAGTAGTGGTAGTACAACCATATTTATCTACTACCGCAAAAGCATAAGTACCTGGGGTAGTTACCGAAAAATCGTAGTAATTACCAGTGTAGTTATACATAAGTGGGTTAGTATTCATACGGAATCCATATGACTGTCCTTTCTCTCCTCCTGTACCTGTTACACGTATCACCCCTGGTGAACAAGGTGTAATTGGTTTGAGCACACTAGCTGTAATACCTACTGGGGTATTCTCAGCTACAGTTACTACTTGCTTAATATCACATCCTTGATTATTAATTACCTCTACATAATATCTACCTGCTCTAAAATAGTTACCCAATACCAACTGAGTAGTCTGACTTGCATTACCAGTAGAGGTACGCGTAAAGAGCACCGCTCCTGTAGCATTGTCCTTACGCACCTTTATAGTATAAGGGTTATAAGGAGGATTAGTAAGGTTAATAGTCATTGTAGCATTACTACCGTAGCAAAGCGCTTTCTCAGTAGATACACTAAGCACTGGGGTTACCTTTTTCACATCTATATTGCTTATCTCAAATACACAAGGCACCTTAGTAGTGTCAGTAATCGTCTGTTTGATAAGCACTCGATAGATACCAGCACTTAAGTTTGAAAACTCTCTTCCCGTCTGCCAGTTAGTTACTGTAGTAGTATCCTGCATCAGAGCAAACTGATAACCCGTAGTAGTAGGGTCTGTCACCGTTATTTTCCCTTTAGTAGTACATACTTCATTTGTCCAAGTTACTTTAGGTTCAAGTAGATTCTTAGTAACAAGGAAGTAATAAGTAGACACACAACCTCCTTGGAAAGTAACAGTAAGACGATAGTCTCCTGCTTCTGTAAATTTCTGAGTAGTAGTAGTGCTACCATTTACTACATTCATCGATGTCCAACTACAACCGTAGCTACTAAGGTCTGCCGGACAGTCTTGCGGTACTGGTTTATTACAAGCACCTCGTTTCTCCCATTCAAATTTCTCGGCATTACTAATAGTAACGGTAAGATCTAAAGAAGCATTTTTACCGCATAGGTATACTTGTGGGTATTTTCTACCTGTAGAAGAACATACATATATCTGACCACTTAACCCTTGCTGTATCATCTTCTCTATAGGGTGGTCGACATCTGCATCATTGCTAAGCACAGTAATCTCCTCTTTCATAGTAGTACAGCCCGCTTTGGTTTTAGTAACCTTATACACCCCTGGTGAAGAGGCTACTATACTGCGCCCATTAGCAGCACCTACTATAGTACCAGTAGCGGTTGTCCACACATAAGTATCGAAACCAGCCCCTGCCGTTAGTGTAATGGTAGGCTGACAAAGTTTCTCTGTCTTTTTGTATACACATTTATTATTGAAGTCATCGGCTATAATAAAGTTTGAAGGACCTTCTACCCCTCCTCCACAAGCAGTAAACTTAGTGTTATAACTACTTGGATTATAACTTGCGTTAGGATCTTCTTTACCGGTATATGAAGCAAATGCCTGATTAGGAATTATATTAGAACACGCATCTCTAAACTGCGTACAATCTCCCGTCACTTTTGCTACAAATGAAATAGTATATTCTGCAGGGTTATCACTTTTTTGTACCAAATTATCAGGAATGGTTACTTTAAGGGTACGCGTAACTGCTGTAAAAGTATAAGTTGCCCCTGGTGGTACAGTTTCATTACTTATATTATTTTCTAAATTAGCAGGCAAAACATCACTAATTACCAGATCTTTAGCATCGTCATTCCCTACATTCTTAAATTTTATTTGATATTTTATAGAAGAACCTACCTTTATATTATTATTCCCTGTAATATCGTCTCCTTTATCATTAAACACCCTTTTCTCCATTACGATTTGCGGTGCAATAACTTCTACATTAAAACCAAACATAAAAGGATAGTAAGCGTCTCCTGTTGAGTAAGGCTTAATAGTAGCTGTTGTGGTATCATTGTCTAATATCGAATTTCCATTATTAGCTAAGTTGAAAATCCCCGTATCAAAACCAAGTAAATTTCTTATATTAGGGTTACGATTGTTGTTTATACCATTTTCATCAGTTACACTACTATTAAAAAAGTTATCAACATCTCTATCTGGAGCTGAAATAACAGCACCATTTATTCCTGTTTTATCAGTTACAATCTTAAGTTGGTCTCCTGGAATACCTACTTCTCCTTCTAAGGCAGCAAAAGCTATTTTAGCATTTACAGGTAGTGGAGATGGTACTGTTTTGAAACCTGACACTGAAATATCAGGCGATTTATTTACTCCTACTACTGAAAAACCATCAAAAAGGGTAATATTACGACTTTCTCTCTTAGTATCTTCATAAATAATAACAAGTGTCCAACCAGCAGCATACCCTACTCCTGATCTTTCTTTACCTATAGGTGCTTGCATATCTGCTACCGTATAGGTATTAGCAATCCCATTTAAAAGTTTTGTTACATCTGCTCGATATACATATACTCGCTGACCGTGATCATTATATCTAGGATCACCACTATTGAATACAGAACTCACAATCTCATATTTATCATATATAGGAATCCCCTCTATCTCTTTATAAGTACCAGTAGCACCTACTTTAAATTTCACATTCTTAAACTTACTTCTCTCTAAATGAGCCGCTTGATTATCAACCCGCTCTTTAGTATAAGCTGCTGCCCAATACAAATAAGCTCTCAACACTTTTTTACAAGTAGAAGAAGGGTTCGGATCTTTTACTGTAGCTGAACTCGAATTGAAAGTACTCTCATTATCAACATCAGTAAAATTCATATCAATACGGGCATTACTAATACCTGTACTTTCTATGGTATTAGCAGGATAATCACCCTCATTGATAATTGTATTACCCACTACTATCATATCCCCTTTTATTGTACCTTGATAAAGTATCTTAAAAGGAACTTCTTGTGCCATAGCAGTCAAAAAAGCTGCTAAAAAGAAACATTGTAATAGTAATATTTTCATATAATACTATATATTTGGGAGTTAGATATTTTTTTAACTATTTAATTCTTTGGTAATCAATCGTTGGTTAATAGTCACACTTATGGTTTCAAACGCAAAGGTACACCATTTATCCAATAAAAAAACATCTTTTACTACAATTAACACCATTTTAACACTCTGTGAAAACTAGTTAATTCACTGATTAGCTAACACTTATTTGCTAATTGTCTAATTATTCGTATCTTTGCCCCCACAAAAAATTAAAATACAATGGTTTTACCTATTATTGCCTATGGCGACCCCGTATTAAGAAAGGTAGCTACTGACATATCACCCGACTACCCTAACCTCAATACGCTGATTGCCAATATGTACGACACTATGAACTACGCTTATGGCGTGGGACTGGCGGCTCCACAAATTGGGCTACCCATCCGCCTCTTTGTAGTCGATACCGCTCCTTTTGCTGATGATGACGACCTCACTGAAGACGAACGTACTTTCTTATCAAACTTCAAAAAAACTTTTATCAATGCTAAAATCACCGAAGAAACGGGTGATAAATGGCTGTTCAACGAAGGCTGCCTTAGTATACCTGGTGTGCGCGAAGATGTTAGCCGCCAAAAGCAAATCACTATTGAGTTTGTCGATGAGCAATTCACCCCTCAGCGACTCACCCTCACTGGCTTAGCTGCCCGCGTAGTGCAACACGAATATGACCACATTGAGGGCATCCTCTTTACTGATAAACTTTCATCTTTCAAAAAACAACTGATAAAGGGCAAACTCACCAATATCAGCAAAGGCAAAGTGAAAGTAGATTATCGTATGAAATTCTATAAAAATTAATAACTAAACAATAATAAGGAATGAATTTAACAAAAATTCTTGCCATTTCAGGCAAACCTGGTTTATACCGCTTAGAAACACAAACACGTACAGGCTTTTTAGCTACTTCATTAGTAGATGATAAACGCATATCTGTAGGCATCCGCAATAATGTAAGCCTACTTTCTGAAATAGCTATCTATACTACCGAAAAAGAAATACCACTAAGTGAAGTATTTGAAAAAATAAAAACATTAGAAGAAGGTAAAGAAGCTAGCGTATCTGCCAAAGCTGATGGCGCTACTTTAGAGGCCTATTTTGCTGAAGTACTACCTGAGTACGACCGCGACCGTGTATACACTAGCGATATCAAAAAAGTAATACAGTGGTACAATCTCCTCCTGTCTAAAAACTTATTAACCAATGATAATGATTAATAAAAAAATGCCTCCTTAAAAGGGAGGCATTTTTTTATTCTGCATTTTGTGTATTATCAATCAATACTTGTCCGCGATAGTACAATTTTCCTTCGTACCAGTGCGCACGGTGGTATAGGTGATTTTCCCCTGTTACTGGGTCTTTCGCTATTTGAGGAACTACTGCTACATCGTGAGTTCTTCTTTTATCTCTTCTGGTTTTTGATTGTCTTCGTTTAGGATGTGCCATTACTTAATCTTTTTATTTATCAGTTATTAAATTCTTTAAACTTTCCCAGCGGGGGTCTACTGTTTCAGTAGGATGATATTCTTTCGGAGCAAGTGCTTCCAATCGGTCTAATACCTCTGAATGCATTTTACCACTCAGTACATCGGGGTGTACACGCTTGGCAGGAATAGAAAGCACTATCAACTCATATATATATTGTGCAACATTCAGCTGATGTTCTCCTTGTGGTAGTATAAGCAGCTCTTCATCTTCATCATTATATTCTTCACCAAACTTTACCACTAAAAAAAGTGTTCCTGATACCGCCAAGTCAAAAGGCTCGTTAGAGAGGTCGCAATTTACATTTACTGTACCTTTACTGCTAAAGTGCAGTTCCATAAGGTTGCTCTTTTTCTCTAAAAGAACGGTTACTGTTTGGTCAATATCATTTACCTCATCAAAGGCAAAGAGTTCTAGAAAATGCTTATCAATATGATAGTCAAACTGATGACTGCCTTGCTTCAAGCCTGCAAAAGAAATATCGTATTCTTTTAATTTTCTCATTTTTAAACCTTTTTCAAAAGCACACAGATTTACACCTCTCTACTTTTGAGGCTGCAAAATTAATACTTTTTTCTAAAACTCCAAAATATTCCCCTAAAAAACTTTACACAAAGCCTTCAGCTTCTTTATTAGCTACTAATCTAAACCCTTCACCGTGTATGTTGAGAATCTCTACTTTGTCGTCTTTTTTAAGCAGTTTTCTAAGTTTTGCTATATACACATCCATACTTCTAGAGGTAAAATAGTTATCATCTTTCCAGATTTTAGAAAGGGCTAATTCGCGCGACATAAAGTCGTCTGTATGTAGGGCGAGCAATCGCAATAGTTCGTTTTCTTTAGGCGACAGCTTCAAAGGTTCTTCATCTTTATACTTAAGAATACGCAATTTGGTGTTAAGGAAGAAGTTACCTATCTCAAACTCAAACTTATTATCGTCAATCATCGTCTCAATGGTTTTGCGTTGTAGCATCGAGCGAATTTTCATCAATAAGATTTCAGAGTCAAAAGGTTTATTCAGATAGTCATCACCTCCTGAGCGATACCCTTTTATCACATCTTCACGCATAGTGCGAGCTGTGAGGAAAATAATTGGTATCTTCTCATTTTTCTCACGTATTTCTTTTGCTAACGTAAATCCGTCTTTATAAGGCATCATTACGTCCAAAATACACATATCGAAGGTTTCCTTTTTAAACTTCTCAAAACCCTCCATCCCATTTTTAGCTAAAACTACATCAAAACCACTCATTACCAAGTAGTCTTTTAGTACTGTCCCAAAATTAGGGTCGTCCTCTACTAAGAGGATGCGTTTGTTCTCAGAAGGAACTCTAGCGCTGTAATAGTTTCCGTTCATATTCTTTTTATGTTAGTGCCGTTAATGATTTGACAATTTGGCTAATTATATCACGGGTAGCTTTATAAAAAAGGTGCTACCCTTATCCTTTTCACTTTTTACCGTTATAGTACCTCCGTGATATTCCACTATACTCTTCACGTAGGCTAACCCTAAACCGTGACCTTTCACATTATGCAAGTCACCTGTATGTGCACGGTAGAACTTGTCAAATATATGCTTCATCGCCTGCTTAGTCATACCCTGCCCTTGGTCTTTTATGCGTATAAGCAACTTATTCTTGATATTTTCAGTATAAACATCTATAACAGGTGCATTGGGTGAATACTTTATGGCGTTTTCAATTACATTTACAAATACATTGGTAAGGTGCGATTCGTTAGCCGATACATCGCTATTGCTTGCCAAAAAATGCGTATATATCATTCCTCCACGCTCATCTAATATCGTTTGCACGTGCAACATCGCAGTAGTAATAACCTCGTGTACATCTAAAGGCTCTCGTTCTAACTGCATCGTACTTTTTTCCAAACGCGAAATCTGCAATATATTCTCTACCTGAGCAAGCATTCGTTTGTTTTCCTGCTTGAGTATATGCACATAATGCAATACCTTATCAGGATCAGAGAGTACCATCGGACTCTTTACACTGTCTAACACCAAACTCATAGTAGCAATAGGCGTTTTAAATTCGTGCGTCATATTATTAATAAAGTCCGTCTTTATCTCCGAAATACGCCGCTGAGTAAGCAACTGGTTGAGCGTAATAACAAACACCGCTATGATAATCAGTACAAACACCGTCGAGAGAGTGGCTATACCTATAATAGACGAAAGTAGTACTTTCTCTCGCTGAGGAAATATCACTGCCAACTCGTATAACGAGTCATCTGATGTATTGCCTCCGAAAAGCAAAGTTCTAAACTCCTTAGGTTCATTGGGTTCAAAGTACTTAGTATGCACTTTTGAGAGCACTCCTCTATTATAAATACCAAATTCAAAAGACAGATTAAGTCCATTTTTCTTCAGTTGCTTTAGTAATAGTTTTTCTATCTGCCCTTCAGTTACGCGCTCATTAATAGATTGCTGCCTGATGATGCTCTTAAACGATTCCTCTATCATTAGTCGCTCTATCTCAGGCAATTCACTAAGTTTTTCATAAGCAGTAACCGTCTGCTCTGAAGGATAGGGCATACCCTTGCCTTTATTTACCCGCTGAAGTGTCTCTTTCTGTATATAACTTTTGATAGCCAATGTATCTGAAAGGTGATTAATCCCTAAGGCAGCAGCTGTACGCTGGTTAGCTGGCAACGTATAGTCCTCCTCTAAAATACCGTGTTTATATATAAAAGTCTCTTTATTTTCCTTATTCTCTTTTACATAGATAAATTCCCGTAGGTGATTCTCCTTAGGATTTGAACGTGAGGTATTCTCACGCAGACTGACAATTTTAGCTACGTATTTATCTACCTCATCTTGTTCTATCTGTTTTGCTACACTGTTAAGTATCTGTTGAATAGAATAGGTAAATGCATCTTCCTTATCATCTATCGCCGACTTTATCCAATACCCTTGTACTCCTATAATCCCTATGAGCGAGAGACTTGTCAGTACAATTAGTACTATATATAACCTTTTATTCATTGTGCAAAGTTAAAACTTTTTTTTCAAAAAACACTTTTCTTCTTAAAAAATTAACGATTTATTAGGAAAATAATTAATAAAATATTTCCTAATTATAGTAAAAGAACTATTTCGTAACCTACATAACCTACTGATTTCATTACACTTACAAACGAAACTCTTTCTATTCAAAACCTCTCGAAATGGTTACTACCAACTGCTTGACAGGCGGTGCAATGTATCTGACGGAGAA
>ERZ773035.925-NODE-925-length-22346-cov-17.400027_pt1 | contig 22346 bp, 18 predicted proteins | sample MGYA00511487_ERZ773035 | MGnify/ENA primary metagenome ERZ773035 (study PRJEB29015, sample SAMEA2737985) | human oral metagenome | biome: human oral; feature: human-associated habitat; material: dental | place: China | collected 2024 ...
TTGGCAACGCCAAGAGCAATGCCTCTCGCGAAGACATCGCCCTCGGACTTATCTGCATGGTGCTGCAATCCATAGGCAGTGGCACCATCCTTTCTTCGCTAAACACTGGCATAAAAGAGTATGTACTCATCGGCAACCTAACCCTTCTGCCACAATGCAAAGACGTTTTCCCAGCTATGGAAAGGCTTTATCATGTACATTTTCGCATCCCAAAGCACAGCGAGTTCTGCACGGCCATTGGCGCAGCCCTTTATTATTATCAAGGAATACTCGAAAAGAAACAGAGGGGGCAACACCACTACGGCAAATAATGAATACAAATAAAACCATAAAAACCAATTCGGCCAAGGCCTGGTTGTTGGGTGCACGGCCTAAAACACTTACTGGTGCTGCTGTTCCCGTATTGCTTGGAGCCATGTCTGCCTATCTAAAAGCTGGCAACGAGATAAGGTTGTTACCCATTGTGTTTTGCTTTCTCTTTGCTTTCGTGATGCAGATAGATGCCAACTTTGTTAACGATTACTTTGATTTTCGCAAAGGCAACGACAACGAAAAGCGCCTTGGCCCAAAACGAGCTTGTGCACAAGGCTGGATAACGCCTGCAAAAATGAAGTGTGCCCTGTATCTAACAACCCTTTTGGCTTGCCTCATCGGTCTGCCGCTTATCTTCTTTGGCGGATGGATAACCATCTTGGTAGGATTGATATGCGTTGTCTTTTGTTTCCTATACACCACCCATCTCTCTTATAAAGGCATGGGCGATGTACTAGTGTTGGTGTTTTTCGGCCTTGTTCCTGTTTATGGCACCTATCTTTTAGCCCTTCCACACTCTGCATTAAGCTTTTCAGCCGAACCTTTTGCCTTAGCTCTTGCCTGCGGTTTTGTGATAGATACCTTATTAATAGTAAACAATTTCCGCGACATCGAAAATGATATTGAGGCAGGTAAACGCACGCTTGCCGTTAGGTTAGGCTTGGAACGTACCTTATGGCTCTATCTCTTTGTCGGCCTTTTTGCCATTTTGCTGTCGGGCTTTGCTTTCATCCTTGCAGGACATTACTTCGCTTTCGCTTTCTCGTTATGTTATATTCCCTTGCACATAAAGACATTTAATGCGATGAAAACTATCCGCAAAGGCAAGGCATTAAACAAAGTATTAGGCAAAACAGCCGCAAATATAACCGTTTATGGCGCGGCCACGGCCATAGGAATGTGGTTTGACATGATGCTATGCTAAAAGAGAATCGTGCCTTTGCGCTTGGTTTTCATGCTAAATTCGTTTAGCAGGTAACTCCTTTATTATGTAGATAGTATGTATTATGATTAAACATATAGAACAGTGTTCAAAGTGTAAAGCGTATGTTAATGGCGAAGCGCAGAGGCTGCTATCAAGGAAAATTATTAGTAGGGGAACGTCTAGTGGTATCAATAAATTGTTAGGCTGGGCAATTGTTTCCCCAATAGTAGGGTCAATCGTACCTGTTGTTGGTACGTTCTTCGGTTATATTATAAGTCTCTTTCTTTTATTGAAGGCTAAGAGCTATTCCGATAAAATTTCTAATAAAATATACAAGTCGCTGTTTGAGTATACCACATATCAATTTGTATGTCCTACATGTGGTAATACATGGACAAATGTTTTGAAAACTGCTTTGAGTGAGATACCTGATGCTGTATTGGAGGTTGAAAAAGAACGAAAAGCGCGTAGTTGTAAATTGGCTGCAGGAATAAATGGTAGCATAGCCTTGTTGTCGGGTTTGACAGCGATTTACACTTTCTTGTATTGTTGTGTTGAAGATGCTACTATCCATACGGGCATTATGGATAGTTATTTCTTCGGTTCGTTTGAAAGGATAGAAACAAACTGGTTATGGTGGTTTTCTGCATTGTTTTTCATCGTGAGTGTAGTCATTACCTTTCTGAAATATAACGCCTGGAAGAGAAAGCGTAAAGAGTATGAAGCCATTCAAGAAATGAACTTAAAACAATTTATGACGAAGTACTTTGCTTAGCTGTAAAAATGTTCCTGATTAACTTTCTGGTAAATGTTGATTTCCATTTATTGATACGCTTACAGCAGAGGAGGTGTCTTTATATGCGGTTGCTAACTTGCAAACGTTGGTACAGATATTTTCCTGCTTAAACAAAACCATGACGTAATAAACCTCTGGTACCTTAGCCACTGCATTGCTTTTGATGCACAACAGACGTTTAGTGCCAACTTAAAAAGGCCTAGAATGGTTTTATGTTCAATCCGTCTTCACTTTTAATGTTTCTATAAATAGAGTGGAGGTTGTTAATTTTGTGATGCCAGCACGACATAAACACTCCGCTCATAGACGAAGTGCAAGATTAACAGTGTCGCAGGTTTATAAACTCACGAAAACCCAACAACTCCAAAAGGCATCAACCCATCAAGTCATCAACTCACAAATTCAAGACCCCATCAACTTACAAACACAACAGCCCATCAACTCGTCAACTCGAGTGCTCATCAACTTATACATTTATGAATTTATAAACACATCAACACCTCAACTCAAAAGTTAAATCATTTATTTTATTTTACAATCTAACTCCAACTTCCACTCCATTCTAGCGGCAATACAGGCTGAAAAGTAGGTAAATGGGCACTATTTCTAGCCTTTCATGCCTAACATTTTGTCAATTTTCAAGTACACAACCTGCGTTTTGCACCATTTTGCCTTTCTAGATTAGTTGCCGGCTCATATTTTTTCAACCCCAATTACGCCATTTTAAACCCTAAAACCCTACTTTTTAATGGTTATTTTGCTCTTTCTAGCCATGTGTTTCATGGCTCTAAGAGGTTTTGTTTATACAATTGCTGTGAATGTTTATGCTTTTCATCTCGCATTTAGCGGCAAATCGCACCGCATTTAGCAGCATTTTGCCTTGCGTTTAGCAGCAAAACGCACTCCATTTAGCAGCAAAACACACTCCATTTAGCGGCAAAACGCAGTCCATTTAGCACCAAAATGCACAGTGTTTAGCAGAAAACAACCCCAAACAGGGTGGAAAAGGGGGCTGTTTGAAATAAATATTCATTTTGCTGCATTAACCTGCTACCCCCTTTTTGCACCCAAACAAATCTTCGCGAGAATCGAATTTTTGCGGCAATGTGGGCGTTTGGTGAGCGGAAAGGGCAGTAATAATGTTAAAATTCCTGCTGAAAATAAGACAAAAACAATTATGCCGCATGCACGCACGCATAGGCAATGAAACGGAAAACACATGCGCTTACCACTACCAGCGCGAGCGGTTGCAGGGCTTACTGCTCACGGCTAATGATGAAGGCAGCATGTAAACGCATAAGTGAGATGGCATTGACAGCCTGTTTTCAACTTGTAGGGAAAATACATTGAATGACTTTTACCTAGTCGCCTCTTTGAGAAACAACCATGATTTGGCACAGACGAATAGGGATGTTTTTCAGATTACGCTGCATCTTTGTCTAGCAGTTAGTACACGAGCGTGTTGTTTATCATGCTTTTACAGCACAAAGACAATCAACTCCAATCAATTCATAGAAACATTTAAAGGCCAGACCCCTTCATTTCGTCAATGGGTAAACAAAGGGAATTAGCATAAAAGTAAAATGGGAAAGCTCTTTATTGAACTTTCCCGTTTTGTTGAGGTACCTGGCAGAGTCGAACTGCCCTACACGGTTTTGCAGACCGTTACCTAACCGATCGGCCAAGGTACCCTTTTGTTAAATGCGATGCAAAGGTATAGATAATTATTCGGAACACCAAATGTTTTCTACATTTTGTGGTCGCAAGTAGGCTTTTTCTCGTCTGGCAAGCCGTTTTCGGGCTGCTGTTGGCCCATAGAACAGCCCTTACAGCCCCCACAAGGGTTGTTAGCATTGCTAACAGTTTCGTATATTTTATAAGCTGCATAGCCAATGGCGATGGCTATAATGGCGGCGATGACGATATATTGTACGGTCATATCTGCATGATTTATTTCTTCAAAGTTAAGCTTTTATTCTTAATTCTCCAATGTATATCTTATTGTTTTTATCTATCGTTAGTTATAGATGGGTCTATATCGTTGTGCCATTCGATAGCCATTTGATACCTATCTGCTCTATGTTTTCTTACCCCAAAAGCAAGAAAACCAATTGTTTTCATTAACTTTGCAATGAATATGGCAGTTGTTAAGGCAGGAATCGCACAACCAGTACAATGCCATATATAGATGTATGGGATACGTCCTTTTGCTGTTTGCAGGGGGTAACGCCCCACGAACTTTTACCACCCTATATATATAAGGTACAAAATTACGGAATTTATGGACATCAAGAAGTCGGCTTTCACCCTTTCAGCCCCCTCGATAGGGCTTTGTCCCACAGACAACAAGATAGAGTATGCCTTTATTGGCCGTTCAAACGTGGGCAAGTCGAGCCTCATAAACATGCTTTGCAACCACAAGGGCTTGGCCAAAACGTCGGCCACGCCTGGCAAAACGCTACTTATCAACCATTTTATCATCAACGATTCGTGGTATCTGGTGGACCTTCCTGGCTATGGATTTGCCAAGAGATCTAAAACCGTGCAGCAGAAACTGCAACAAATGATTTCTAGCTACATACTTCAACGCGAACAATTGGTAAACCTCTTTGTGCTAATCGACATCAGACACGAACAGCAAAAGATTGATCGCGAGTTCATTGATTGGCTTGGCGAGAGTGGCGTTCCCTTTACCATCGTGTTTACCAAGGCCGACAAGCTGGGTTTGGTAAAGGCCAAACAGAATGCCGAGAAGTGGATGAAACAGTTGGAAGACTCGTGGGAAGAACTGCCGCCTTACTTCATAACAAGCTCGGAAAAGCGCATCGGACGCGAAGAACTGCTTAACTACATTGACGAAATAAACAAGAAAATAGAGGCCCAATAAAACCTATGGCAAACCCGAAACCTGTGCTAGACGTGCAGAACCTCACCAAAAGGTTTGGTGCAAAGGTGCTGTTTGAAAACATTTCGTTCGCTATTGCCGAGGGACAACGCGTAGGACTGATTGCCCAAAACGGGACAGGGAAGTCTACGCTGCTGTCTATACTGATGGGCGAAGAGGGTAAAGACGGTGGCGAGGTTATCTATCGCAACGGCTTACGCATGGCTTGCTTGGTGCAATCGCCCACGTTCGACCCTAAGGAAACCGTGCTCGATGCCTGTTTTAACCATCATGGCGACGAAGAAAAAGTGCTTAAAGCCAAGCAGATACTTACGCAACTGAAAATTGCCGACTTGAACCAGCCGATGGGAGAGCTTAGTGGCGGACAGCAAAAGCGCGTGGCATTGGCCAACACGCTTATCACCGAGCCCGACTTCCTAATACTAGACGAACCCACCAACCACCTTGATTTGGAGATGATTGAATGGTTGGAGGGATTTCTTTCGCGTGGCAACAAAACCTTGCTTATGGTTACCCACGACCGATATTTTCTCGATCGTGTGTGCAATTTGATAATCGAGTTAGACAATAACACGATCTACACCTATCAAGGAAACTACGCTTATTACTTGGAAAAACGGCAAGCACGACTAGATAATGCGCGGGCCGAGGTGCAACATGCCAACAACTTATATCGGCGCGAACTAGATTGGATGCGCCGACAGCCACAAGCGCGCGGCCATAAAGCAAAGTATCGCGAAGACGCGTTTTACGAATTGGAGGCCAAGGCCAAGCAACGCATTGAAGAAAGGCAAGTGCGCCTTAAAAGCAGCAACGTTTATATTGGCTCTAAAATATTCGAATGCCAGTATGTTTCCAAAGCATGGTCGCCCGAAAAAGTCATCCTTCACGACTTTTACTATAACTTCGCACGTTTCGAGAAAATGGGTATCGTGGGCAACAATGGTACGGGAAAATCTACGTTCATCAAGATGTTACTTGGCGAGGTGCAACCCGATGGCGGACGTTTCGACATCGGCGAAACCGTTCGCTTTGGCTATTTCTCGCAAGAAGGCTTGAAGTTTGACGAACAAAAAAAGGTGATAGACGTTGTTACCGACATTGCCGAATACATTGATTTGGGCAGTGGCCGACACCTTTCGGCATCTCAATTCTTGCAGCATTTTATGTTTTCGCCCGAAGAACAGTATAACTATGTATATAAGTTGAGTGGTGGCGAGAAACGAAAATTGTACCTTTGTACGGTGTTGATGCGCAATCCCAACTTCCTTGTACTAGACGAACCCACCAACGACTTGGACATTAAGACACTGCAAGTGCTTGAAGAATATTTGCAAGACTTCCCCGGTTGCGTTATCATTGTGAGCCACGACCGCTATTTTATGGATAAGGTGGTAGACCATCTCTTGGTGTTCAAGGGTGGGGGAGAGGTACAAGACTTCCCTGGCAACTATACCCAGTATCGCCAATGGAGCCAATTGTCATCCCAAGCAGAAAGTAAGGCCGCGCCTGTTGAGAAGAAAGAGAAACCAGCCTATCGCAACGAAACTAAGCGCAAGCTAACTTATAAGGAGAAAACGGAGTTCGAACAGTTGGGCAAAGACATTGCCGCGCTTGAATCCGAGCAAGCCGAAATAGAGGCACAACTTTCTAGCGGCACGTTGTCGGTGGCCGAAATAACGGAGAAAAGCAAACGCTTGCCCATGCTGAAAGATGAATTGGACGAGAAGAGCATGCGCTGGTTAGAACTAAGCGAGATTTAAACAGCCCATCCTGCACAACCAAATAAAACAAAACGGATAATAAAAATGAATACATTGACATTTCGTTCGCCCTACTCAAAGTTCATACTTGTAACCACCATTATAGGTATGGTGCTTATGCACGGTGCCTTTATGGCTTGCATGGGCGGAATGGTTCGTAGCGATTTCGGTTCAGGCCGTTTCTTTACCTATCTGCTTATCTTCGCCGCTTGCGTTTTTGTGGTGCTCTATGCCTTTTGTTTACAGATACGAAAAGTTACGGTAGATGATGCTACACTTGTTATTCATCGACAGATAGGTAAGGTGCGAATACCGCTAAACGTCATCACCAAGGTGGAGACCAAAGACGAAATAGGACTGGACTTGCGCCTTTGGGGCATCTCTTTCTTCTTTGGCCATTATGGTTTGTTCTATAATCGCAGCTTGGGTAGGTATCGGGCATACGTAAAAAACGGCGACCAAATGGTGGTGGTGCATACGCCTAACCGCATACATGTGTTCAGTTGCGAAAGGCGTGAAGAGCTTATCAACATGTTAAACGAAAGGATATTGGTTTGACATAACGGCTGCTTCCATCGAAAATGAAAGGCATAGAACGAGTTGCAGCAGAATAATTTATTAGATTAAACCACAAATTGCACATAAGTTTTGGGAATGTGCAAACAACGTTGTATCTTTGCACAAGATTAAGAAGTATGTGCAATGAAACAAATACCAAGCTTTAATGCTTATATCGAGAAGAGCATCAAGGACCATTGGGACCTTAATGCCCTTACCGACTATAAAGGGAAAACGCTACAATACCACGATGTGGCACGCAAAATAGAGAAGTTACACATACTGTTCGAAAGTGGCGGCATCGTGAAAGGCGACAAGATTGCACTTTGCGGACGAAATAGTGCGCATTGGGCAGTGGCTTATCTGGCCATTATCACTTACGGCGCGGTAGTTGTTCCTGTGCAAAGCGAGTTTACGCCCGAACAGATTTACAACATTGTTAACCACTCGGAGTCGAAGTTGCTCTTTGTGGGCGATGTTGTTGCACCATACCTAACGATGGAACCGATGCCTAACGTCGAGGCCATTTTTTACCTTCCCGATTTCTCGTTGCGCCAGTGCAAGTCGGAAAAGCTGTCGTTTGCGCGCGAACATCTTAATGAATTGTTTGGTAAGAAATATCCCAAGTTCTTCCGCAAGGAGCATGTGGCTTACCATTGTGACCACGCCGAAGAGCTGGCCATCATCAATTACACCAGTGGAACAACGGGTTTTTCCAAGGGTGTGATGTTGCCATATAGGGCGTTGTGGGGCAATCTCGACTTCATGATGCACGAGTTGGCACCGCATGTGCCAGCAGGTAGCAACATATTGAGCATCTTGCCTATGGCGCACATGTATGGGCAGATGTTCGAGTTCTTATTGGCTTTCTGCGTTGGAGCGCACAACCACTTCCTTACACGCCAACCTTCGCCCTCGCTCATCGTTGAAGCTATGGCCGAAGTAAAGCCCGCTATCGTTTCGGCAGTGCCGCTGATGGTAGACAAGATTATACGTAAGAAGATATTTCCGCAGGTGCAAAACAACCGCATTAAGCTGTTGACTAGCATGCCGGTGATAGGTAAGAAGGTGAAAAGCAGCCTTTGCCAGATGGTTCGCGACCTCTTCGGAGGAAACGTTTACGAAGTGATTGTGGGCGGAGCTAGTCTTAATAAGGAGATAGAAGACTTTCTTACAGATATTGGTTTCCCCATCACGGTGGTGTATGGCACCACCGAAACCGCACCCGTATTAACCTTTACCGACCAAAGTCAGTTTGCCGCAGGCTCGTGCGGCATGCCTGTTCGACACGTTGAGGTAAAGATTGCGAGCAACGACCCGCTAAATGTTCCAGGCGAAATAGTGGCGCGTGGCATCAATGTGATGCAGGGTTACTATAAGAACGAGGAGGCAACGCGGCAAGTATTGGACAAAGACGGATGGTATCACACGGGCGACTTAGCTACGATGAGCCCCGATGGACACATCTATATACGCGGGCGCATTAAGAATATGCTGCTGGGTTCGAATGGACAGAACGTGTTTCCGGAGGAAATTGAGGATAAACTCAACTCGATGACCTTGGTTAACGAGAGTCTTGTGGTACAAAAGGGCGATAAACTAGTGGGTTTGGTGTACCCCGAAATGGAAGAAGTTGCATCGCTTGACCTCTCGCCCGAAGAGTTGGAGGCCATTATGGAGCAGAACCGACACGAGTTGAACACCATCTTGCCCACTTACTGCAAGCTGTCGGCCATTAAGTTGCACGACACAGAGTTTGAGAAAACCCCCAAGCGTAGCATAAAACGCTACCTTTACCAAAACGTGTGATGCGGACTCCTTTTTATATTTATAATAAAGAACGATAAACAGAAAATAGCGGTTAAAGGTTAGCACCAAAACCAAGTATAACGTTTAAAAGCAAACAAGATATGGAAAAGATACCTAGCTTTAATGCCTGCGTTCAGAAGAGCATCATAGACCATTGGGACCTTGATGCACTGACCGACTTCAAAGGGCAAACGCTACAATACCATGATGTGGCACGTAAAATAGAGAAATTGCATATTCTCTTCGAAAACAGCGGGGTAGTAAAGGGCGACAAGATTGCCCTTGCAGGGCGCAACAGCGCTAACTGGGCGGTGGCTTTTTTGGCAACGCTCACTTATGGAGCGGTGGCCGTACCCGTGCTACACGAGTTTACCGCCGACCAAATGCACAACATCGTGAACCACTCGGAGGCCAAGTTGCTCTTTGTAGGCGATGTGGTGGCAACTACGATAGACGCTACCAAGATGCCCGCACTTGAAGGTATCATCTACATTCCCGACTATTCGTTGGTGCTTTCGCGTACCGATAAGCTTACTTACGCACGCGAGCATCTTAATGAAATGTTCGGAAAGAAGTACCCAAAATACTTCCGTAAAGAGCATGTGAACTATTATATAGAGGAGAACCCCGACGAACTGGCGCTTATCAACTACACAAGCGGCACCACAGGTTTTTCGAAAGGTGTGATGATTCCCTACCGCGCACTGTGGAGTAACTTAGACTTCGCCATGGGTGTGCTAGGTCCGCACGTGTCGCCTGGTGCACATATCATCAGCATTCTGCCTATGGCTCACATGTACGGAATGGCGTTCGAGTTTATTTTCGAGTTCTGTTGTGGCTGTCATATTTATTACCTCAATCGCATACCTAGTCCTGCCATCATCGCCCAGGCGTTCGCAGAGATTAAGCCCAAAGTAATTATCGCCGTGCCGTTGGTTATCGAAAAGATTATCAGGAAACGTGTTTTCCCGAAAATTCAGAACAACAAGATGCGCTTGTTGCTCAATATGCCTGTGATAAACAAGAAGATAAACCAAAAGATTAAAGAACAAGTAGCGGCGGCTTTTGGTGGCGAATTCTATGAGATTATCATTGGCGGAGCGGCGTTCAACCGCGAAGTGGAGGCTTTCCTCACACGCATCGACCTGCCCTTTACCGTTGGTTATGGCGCAACCGAATGTGCACCCATCATCACTTATGCAGATTATAAAGACTTTGTTCCCACATCGTGCGGCAAAGCTGTGGTCCACATGGAGGTGAAGATAGACAGTAACGACCCACAAAACGTACCTGGCGAAATCTTAGCACGTGGTTTGAACGTGATGTTGGGCTACTACAAGAATGAAGAAGCAACACGCGAAACACTTGATAAGGATGGCTGGTACCACACGGGTGACCTCGGATTGATGGATGCCGAAGGTAATGTTTTCATCAAAGGCCGTTCTAAGAATATGCTCCTTGGGTCGAATGGACAAAACATTTACCCAGAAGAGATTGAAGACAAGCTCAATTCGATGACGATGGTCACCGAAAGCGTGGTGGTACAAGACGGCGACAAGCTTGTTGGCCTTGTGTTCCCCGACTTTGATGAGGCCAAGAACTTGGGTTTAAACAACGACGACCTTGTGAACCTGATGGAACAAAACCGTCAACAACTAAACGCGATATTGCCTGCGTACAGCAAGTTGTCAAGTATTGAAATCCATGCAGAAGAGTTTGAGAAAACGCCTAAGAAGAGTATCAAACGCTTTAAGTATCAAAGATAAGCCAAAAGAACGCTGCACGAAACACGAACGCCCGATTGTTAAGAGCAATCGGGCGTTTGTTGTATGTGGTGGTATGTCAGCAACAAACTTTAATCATTATTGCTGTCCGGTAAAAATAAACTGAAAGTTCTGTATCTCTTTATCCATCGGTATTGCAGCCGTTTTACTCATCCAGGGGCTTGGTTTTCATTTTCAAACTGTAAGTATTATAAAATGCACTTCTTTTGATAAGAAAAGACCTATAATAACCGATAATTCTAAGAAATAATAAGGTTAAGTCTATTTTAACTAACACAGATATTCCCCAAAAAGTTTTACCGGACAGCAATAGTTTTTTTTTATGAGCTGTTGCCCAATCACCCGTTCTTCTTGGCTCGGCGTCTACCTGATGTTATCCTGCGGTTACTTGCCTTTTTTTCTAGTATTCGTATGATTTGCATGTGTTTCTGCTGTTTTGCATAATAGAGCGCAGTTCGCCCCTCTTCGTCTTTTATTCCTTTCTTTGCTCCATATTTCAACAGCAACAGAACCATATCTTTATTCCCTTCCATGACGGCTTTGATTAACGGACATTCGATATAGTCGCCACCTAAGTTGCCCAATCCATTGGCTTTTGCGCCATGTTTTAATAGTAGCGAGGCTATTGCTACGTTGTTCACATTGCAACTTGCCGCCAAAGGGCACAGTCCATTCTCGTTATAAGGTCTGTTTGGGTCTGCTCCCATAGTCAGTAGTTGTTTCACCAAGTCTTCATCTTCATTGTTAATAGCCATGTAAAGTGCATCATATATAAATACCTCATCGGAAAAAACCTCGTCTATATTCGCTTTCATGGCAATCAGTTTCTGTATGGCAGGCTTGTTTTTATATAGACACGCATAGCCTAACAGCGAATAAGAGTGGTCAGAATCCAAGGGAATAAAGGAATCTACATTGTTTATATACTTCATATTAGCCGCCAATTCAGCAGGGTTATCTGTCTGTATGGCCTTTATAGCAGAGCGGTAATAATCTTTCTGCACAGCGTTTTGGGCATGTCCCAGACTGGCCATGCAGAGCAAAAGGAGTGCAAAGAAGAGCGTCTTTTTCATTAGATACTGTATATTATTATGTTAATTGCACACCGCCATTTAATCATCAAACAGCCTAAGCCTATTTTTACGCGCCTCTTCAATGGGCAACAGCTTTTGTTGCTTGTCTTGATAGCCCGCTCTTAGACTTTCGTATTTGTCGTTGAGCTCACTAACATAGGCTGTTTCTTCACTCTTGTTCAGCAGTCTGGCTGCAGCCAACGAGTTTTGGCTGGCATCTTTCATCCAAACCACAGGTCCTCCATACACGGGTGCTATCTTCAAGGCAACGTGCAGCTGACTGGTAGTTGCGCCCCCAATCATGATGGGGATGTCCAGACCAGCCTTCTCCATCTCTTGCGCCACGTTAATCATTTCTTCTAGCGAAGGCGTGATAAGTCCGCTCAGCCCGATGATGTCTGCCTTTTCTTCAATGGCCTTCTTGATAATCTGTTCGGCAGGAACCATCACGCCAAGGTCTATCACCTCGTAGTTGTTGCAGGCCATCACCACGGCCACGATGTTCTTGCCAATGTCGTGCACATCGCCTTTCACCGTGGCAAGGATAACCTTACCGGCTTTTGTCGCTCCCACCTTTTTTTCTTTCTCGATGTAGGGTTGCAGTATGGCCACGGCCTGTTTCATCGTTCGTGCAGTCTTTACCACTTGCGGAAGAAACATCTTACCTGCCCCGAAGAGTTCGCCAACCTCGTTCATACCTGCCATCAAAGGGCCTTCAATGATATCTACGGCATGCGGAAAATGCGCCAAAGCCAAGTGCAAGTCTTCGTCCAGATGGTCGCCAATGCCTTTGCGAAGTGCGTATTTCAGACGTTCATCCAAGTCTAAACTTCTCCATTCTTCTTCCGCTTGCTTTTGTGTACTGGCATCACCACTTGCCATACCTGCCTTTCGGCGTTCTTCCTCTTCCTTTATTCTGTTGGCCAATTCTATCAAGGCCTCGGCCGCATTGGGCTTTCGGTTGAGGATAACATCCTCGATAATCTCCAATTCATCGGCGGGAATGTCGCTGTAAGTAACCTTCGAGGATGGATTTACGATGCCAAAGTCCATGCCTTCGTTGATGGCGTGATACAAAAACACGGCGTGCATGGCCTCGCGAATATAGTTGTTGCCCCTAAACGAGAACGAAAGGTTGCTCACACCGCCGCTGATATGCGTGCCAGGCAGGTTCTTACGTATCCACGCTATCGAGCGAATAAACTCGTGCGCATAGTTGTCGTGCTCTTCAATGCCCGTTGCGATGGCCAGAATATTTGGGTCGAAGATGATGTCTAGCGGATTCATGCCAACCTCTTCCGTAAGAATGCGGTATGCGCGCTGCGCTATTTCTATTCTCCGCTCAAAGGTTGTGGCTTGTCCTTGTTCGTCGAAACACATCACCACGCATGCTGCGCCAAAGCGTTTCAATGCCCTTGCGTGTTCAATGAATTGCTCTTCGCCCTCTTTCAGCGAGATAGAGTTAACGATACACTTGCCTTGCACGCATTTAAGACCTGCCATGATGACCTCCCATTTAGAAGAGTCGATCATGATGGGCACACGTGCGATGTCGGGTTCGGCCGCAATCATATTGAGAAACGTGGTCATTTCTTTTTCTGCATCAAGCAGACCATCGTCCATGTTGATGTCTAGCACCAATGCGCCATCGCTTACTTGTTTGCGTGCAATACTTATGGCCTCATCATATTGCCCTTCCTTGATAAGTCGAAGAAACTTTTTACTACCTGCCACGTTGCATCGTTCGCCCACATTAACGAAGTTAACTTCGGGTGTAACGTTTAGCATTTCAAGCCCAGATAGCCAAAGCGTGTTGGGTTTGCTCACCACGGCGTGTGGCGTTTTGCCTTTGGCCAAGGCCGCATAGCTGGCAATAAACTTGTCGTCGGTGCCACAACAGCCGCCAATGATGTTCACTAAGCCTTCGTTTATAAATTGGGCAATCTGCGGCGACATGCTTTCGGCGGTCTCATCATATTGTCCCATCGTGTTGGGCAGTCCTGCATTGGGGTAGGCCGAAATGTAATAGGGAGCTTTGCTGGCCAATTCTTTGAGAAAAGGTTTCATTTGGTCGGCACCGAAAGAGCAGTTAAGCCCTACCGAGAAGATGGGATACGAACTTATACTGGCAAGAAATCCCTCAATGGTTTGTCCGCTAAGGGTTCGTCCAGCCAAGTCGCTCACCGTCATACTGAGCATGATGGGCAGTTCTACGCCTTGCATTTGCATCTCGGTCATGGTGGCATCGATGGCAGCTTTGGCGTTAAGCGTGTCGAAAATGGTTTCTATCAAGATGGCGTCTACACCGCCTTCTATCAGTGCGCCCACTTGTTCGCGATAGGCATCAAACAGTTGGTCGTAGGTAATGTCGCGTGCGGCGGCATCGCTTACGTCGGGACTCATCGAGCAAGTTTTGTTTGTTGGGCCAACCGAACCGCACACAAAGCGTGGCCATTCGGTGGTGCTAAACTCGTCGGCGGCTTGTCTGGCCAGTTTTGCACCAGCCAAAGCCATTGGGCGCGATAGGTGTTCGAGTTGGTAATCGGCTTGCGATATGATTTGCGAAGAAAAGGTATTAGTCTCAATGAGGTCGGCACCAGCGGCCAAATACCTGCGATGAATGTCGAGAATAAGGTCGGGACGGGTGATGTTCAGCACGTCGTTGTTGCCTTTTAGTTGACCTTCGTGTTCTGCCAAATCGGCATTTCTGAAGTCTTTTTCCTCCAAGTTGTAATCTTGAATCATGGTTCCCAACGCACCATCTAGTATCATGATGCGCTGTTTTATAATATCCTGAATTTTCATCTTGTCGACCTCTCCTTTCCCATTTACGCACATTGGCGTGTTTAACTAACTCTGCATTGGTTTTGTAAAACGGCCTGTGGCAATGTTTCAACCAGTTTTCTTAATACCGCTTTATTGCCCTATCCATTTGTCGGCGGTCTTCTTTCTCTTTAAGTGTTTGCCGCTTGTCGAACTCTTTCTTACCACGCACCAGTGCGATGTCTACCTTTGCCCGTCCATGTGGGTCGATAAACACGAGCGTTGGCACGATGGTAAAGCCCACTTGCTTGCTAGCCTCTTGCAGTTTGCGTATCTCGCGTTTGGTGAGCAACAGCTTGCGGTCGCGTTTGGCCTCGTGGTTGGCATACGAACCGTAGAAATAGGGCGAAATGTTCATGCCCTTTACCCATAGTTCGCCATTGTTGATATAGCAAAAGCTGTCTACCAGCGAGGCCTTGCCCATGCGGATAGACTTTATTTCCGTTCCCGTAAGAACGATGCCGGCCATAAACGTCTCAACGAAGAAGTATTCGAACGAAGCCTTCTTGTTTCTTATCTGTACGGCACTTTTCTTTCTTATCGAATCTGTTTCTTTGCCCATTGTTTGTCCTTTCTTTCTAAATGTGGCTTGGTTGCTAGTTAGCCTGTGCAACAGCCGTTCTAGTTCACAATTTCTGCAAACTCTTCTATATGCCCGTCTATATACTGTGCTATGGCAGCCGTCCACTCTTCTTCGTGTTCAACAAAGGTGTCGTCGAAATCGTCGAACATGGGAAACTGTTCGAAAAGTGACATGAACTCTTCGTCGGTGCAGTCTTTTTCTATCTCTTCACGATATTTTTTGTAGTTGGAATGCACTTTGCTTACGAGTCGTCCCAATTCTGTAATTCCCCATTGCTTGACCATCTTGGCAAAAGGATTGAGGAAGATAAAGCCGCCATAGCCGTTGTGTATCAGTTGGATGAACCCTCCGTCCATTACCTCGTCGCGCAGAATGCGGTAGGCCAAGAGTGTTATTTGGCTGGCGTTGAGCTGTGCCATGGTTTCGGCGGTTAGTTCTCCGCCCACAGCGGCATTGATGGCATCTACAAAGATGTCTACAAAGGCGTCCATTCCTTCTTCTGCCGCTTGTCTTAAAGCGGCATCGCTAACTGTTACTTTGTTGGGCATAGTTGAATGTTATATAATAAATGGTGTACAAAGTTACAACAAAACCGCGTAACGCCTGCAAAATAGGGGTAATAAAGTGTGCAATGGGGTGTTCTGCCATCTTTCTAAATGCAAAACTCTGACTTGCAACTGCACGAGGTGGCGGTCGTAAACGTGCGTGTTTCCTGTGTCCCTTGCCCACCCACACGTACACGGCATAATCGTTTTTGTCTAGTTTTTAGTAAGAAATTTAACATTATGAGTGCCCTTTCTGCCCACCAACCGCCCACCTTGCCGCAAAAAATCGATTCTCGCGAAGGTTTGTTATGGTGCAAAAAGGGGGTTGTTTGTGAATGCGGAAAAATGAATTTTTATTTAAACTGCTCGCCACTAACACCCGTTTTCAGGCCTTTTTCAGCAAAATGGAGTGCGTTTTGCCGCTAAACGGAGTGCATTTTGGTGCTAAATGCAATGCGTTTTGGTACAAAATGGAGTGCGTTTTGGTGCTAAATGCAAGGTAAAATGGTACAAAATGGAAGGTAAAATGGCGCTAAATGCGAGATGAAAAGTATAAACATCCGCTGTAATGGTATAAATATAACCTTCTTGAACCACGAAATATGTAGCTCTTAAGGGTAAAATGTCTATCGAAAAGTGGGTTTTTAGGGGTAAAATGGGTGTTTTTGAGGTTGAAAAAAATCGGACTTCCAACCAATCTAGAAAGGCTAAATGGTGCTAAATGCAGGCTTTGTTCTTAAAAATGGACAAGGCGAGGAGCGTGAAAGGTTAAAAATGGTAGGCATTTGCCTACTTTTTAGCCTATTCTTTCGCTAGAACGGAGTGAATCACAGAACTGTTTTGTAAAATAAACAACAAGAATTTAAGCTTGTGATTTTTTGAGTTTGTGAGTTGATGAGTGTGTGAGTTGTTTTGAATATTACTATAATTTTTTCCTATACGCCATGTATGAGAGGAGCAATTATCTTGTTTTACAACACCACAAAGATAATAAACTCCTCTCAGTATATAGAAACATTAAAAGTGAAGACGGTTTCTGCATGTAGAAACCGACTTCTTATGAGTTACTTGACAAATATGAAGTTGAAGTATCTGTACAAGACGTTTATAGTCGCACCATAAATCGTTTAGTACTTAAAGATTGGTGGCAATCTGCGGGATACGAACAAGCGTACAAAGCTATTTCTTTTGCCCACTGCTTGCCTTCAAACTTACCCCGTCACGAACACGCACCATTAGTCCTGAAAATAAACCCTGTTTACCCTGTTGCTGATGCCTGTTAGCACCTCGTAAGGGATGGTTTGCAACGCATCAGACAGCACTGTTACGGGCAAGTTGTCGCCGAATATCTCCACACTATCGCCTTCGTTACAGTCTATCCCCGTCACATCAATCATGGCTACGTCCATGCAGATGTTGCCAACATACTCTGCTCGTTGGTTGTTCACCAAGCAATAGCCGTTGCGGTTGCCCAATCGCCTGTTCAATCCATCGGCGTATCCAATGGGTATGGCCGCTATCACGCTATCGTGCTCAATGGCTCCGCGGCGCGAATAGCCCACAGTGTCGCCGGCCTTTACCTTGCGCAGTTGCAGAATGGTGGTGTGCAGGGTGCTCACATTGTTGATAATGGCGTTGGTTCGAGGGTTAATTCCGTATAGGCCCAGCCCCAAGCGACACATGTCTAGCTGACGTTGCGGAAAATGTTCTATGCCTGCCGAGTTGTCGATATGGCGGAGAATGTGGTGTTCGAAGGCAGCTTGCAACATCCTACTGCCTTTATCAAATCGTTCGAACTGCTGCTGTGAGAAGTCGTCGAACTGGTCGGCATCAGACCCTACAAAATGCGAAAACACCGATTTGGGTATCAAGGCGTTTTGGTTGTGCAGGCGTTCTATCAGTCGCGGAACATCTTTTTCGGGGTCGAACCCTAGGCGGTGCATGCCAGTATCCAGCTTTATATGAACGGGAAATCCCGTTATTCCCTCTTTCTCGGCAGCCTTAATGAGAGCCTCCAACAGGCGGAAACTGTACACTTCGGGTTCCAAATCGTAGTCGAACATGGTTTTGAAGGCCGTCATTTCGGGGTTCATTATCATGATGTTGCTGCTTATTCCGTTGCGTCTTAGCGTCGCTCCTTCGTCTGCAACAGCCACGGCAAGATAGTCTGCGCGATGGTCTTGTAGGGTCTTTGCTATCTCTACGGCTCCTGCACCATAGCCGTCAGCCTTAATCATACACACCAACTTGGTGTTGGGGTGCATCATAGCACGATAATAATTCAGGTTGTCTATCATGGCATTGAGGTTAACTTCGAGTGTGGTTTCGTGCACTTTCTTCACCATGAGTTCGGTCAGCTGGTCGAAACCAAAACTTCGTGCGCCTTTAAGTAGCACCACCTCGTTGCGCAATCCCTTAAAAACATCGCTGCGTATGAAATCTTCTACCGAGGCGAAAAAATGCCGTTCTGCCAACTCGATGCTTTCTTTGTTGGCGCAAATATTCGGTCCGATGCCGATAAACTTCTGCACGCCGCGTTGTTCGGCCAAGCCCGACACCTCTTTATATAGTTCAGCATCGGGCAGTCCGCTTTGCAAAATGTCGCTCAACACTAGCGTTCGTTGTTGCCCATTGTGGTCGGGGCGGCGGTTCATAAAGTCGAGAGCGATGTCCAGCGAGTTGATATCCGAGTTGTACGAGTCGTTGATGAGCGTGCATCCGTTAAGTCCTTCCTTCACTTCCAGTCGCATAGCCACGGGTTCGAGCCGTTTCATGCGTTCGTCTATGGTGTGCGCATCGAGCCCAATATGCAGGCAGATGGTTGCACATACAACAGAATTGCACACCGAGGCATCATCAATGAAGGGCAACGAGTAACTTGCAGGCTGGCCTCCTTTATATATATAATGTATGGTGGTGTGGGTGGGTTGCTTGTCAATCTTGGTTACAAACATGGCTGCATCTGGGCTTTTGGTAGACCAAGCCAGGCGTTCGCCCTTGTTGTTGGTTTCGTTCAGCACACGTGTCACCAACTCGTCGTCGGCATTATACACCATTACCTCGGCTCCTTCGAATAGTCTTAACTTCTCGCGGCATTTCTCTTCGGGCGTGGCGAAGTTCTCTTCGTGAGCCGAACCAATGTTTGTCAGCACCGCAATGTTGGGTTTGATGATGTCGTGTAAAGCCTGCATTTCGCCCTTTTGACTGATGCCCGCCTCGAAAATTCCTAGTTGCGAGTGACGATTGAGCAACCAAATAGAGAGCGGAACCCCAATTTGCGAATTGTAACTGCGCGGACTTCGCGTAACAACCATTTGCGGCGAGAGCAGTTGGTACAGCCATTCTTTCACCATTGTCTTGCCGTTGCTGCCCGTTATGCCCACAATGGGAATGTTGAAAGCCTCGCGGTGGCGTTGGGCAAGGCGTTGCAAGGCCTGCCTGGTGGAACTAACACACAAGAAATTGGCATCGCCGAACAAGTCGGCGGCACGCGCTGGCACTTCTTCTACCACAAAACAGCGTACACCGCGACGGTAAAGTTCGGATATATAGTTGTGTCCATCGTTTCGGTTAGACCTCAAAGCGAAGAACAATGTCTCTTCTGGAAAACAGAGCGAGCGACTATCGGTGAGCACAAAACTGATGTGTGCCTCGGCATTGCCTAGACGTTGCGCCCCGATAAGCGTTGCAACCCTTTCAATGGGATATGTCATTATCGTTTGTACTTTTAAGTTGGTGCAAAGGTAGTGCAAGTTGATAAAACAGCAAAATAAATATAACGACTATTTGACGAATAACCTATGGCCGGCCATTTTGACGCCTTTTGACGTGCATTAGTGAATGTTTTTTCAAGGTGTTTGCCAATAATTTGTTCTGAAAGTTTGAATGCGTAAAAAGTGTTACATGTGTTACTTTCCCTTTGTACACGGCATATTCGGCTGAATGCCTAAACTACGCATCATACTTTTTCACTATAATTGTAGTTATTTTTTTACATAAAAGCATGTGTGTTATGTTTTTTTTATTTATCTTTGCCCACTGATAGAAAGAGAAATTGATAATCAGAATAGATTTAACAGAGAATGTTATCACCTTGAACGCCATGCTAACGTATGGTTTGTAGGGGTAAAATTAATCATTAAAAACGATAGAGAAAATGAAGAAACTTTTCTTAGTGGCCGCTTTTGCCATGGTAAGCGCATTTGCGTCTGCACAGTTTGCTGTTGGTGTTCACACCTTGTATGGTACCGACGTGTCTAATTTTGGTATTGGCGTAAGGGCTCGTTACGATCTCAACGAGCAGTTCCGTCTTGATGGTAACTTTAACTACTACTTCAAGAAGAATGGTTTGGAGTTCTGGGACATTAACGCCAACCTGCACTATCTCTTTAACATCACCGATGAGTTTACGGCTTACCCCCTTGGTGGTTTGGGCTTAGGAAGCATTAAAGCGACCACAGAACTAAGAGATCCTTTTACAGGACAAGTGGTTTATTCGTCTTCTACGTCAGACACTAAGCTTGGTTTTAACGTCGGCGGTGGTGTTGATTACCAAATTGCTGACGATCTATATCTTAACGGTGAAGTGAAGTACCAAATTATTAGTGGTTACAGCCAAGCTGTGTTGAGCGCAGGTATCGTTTACAAATTCTAAGTTTTAAGCCTTAGACTTTGATAAAACTACAAAGCCCGGAAGGTGTTCATTCACTTTCCGGGCTTTTTGTATGCGATGTGTTCAGCCCTTTATTCGGCGGTTACAGCTTGTTTTTGTTTCTTCATTTGCCTACGATGTTCGATGGAACCATAGACATAATAGAACACAAACACCGTCCATACCATCACAATCATGAAGATGAAAGTGGTGAGAACAATCGACCCAATGAGCAGCGCATTAAAATAGGCAGGCAGCCCTGATGGGTCGTTCATCGTTAGTTCGCCTAACAACGACGATGCCCTAGCACCCAAGAGAATAAAGGTGGGCAAGAAAATAATCGCGCCAAGGCATACCGAGGCCAGCACCGTAAAGAAGGTTGTGCCAATAAGAAGGCCACCACCTCTTACTCCCGACACGTAATAGGCTATCAGGTTGCGGCGTAAGCTACCATTAGGAGAGAGCAAGTAGCGCATCTCGGCATACTTAAAGGGCACCATTATCAATGCCATGAGCAACAGCCAGGCAACAGTTACCCCGCAAACAAGCGTGATGAAGTTGGCGGTAAAGGGCTTTCCTAGGTGGCTCATCACCACCATTCTAACCACTACAATGCCTATGGCCATTAATATAAGGTAGACAATTAGCTCTACACCTACGATGGCTAACGAGCGACGAAGGTTTTGTTTCAGTCCGCTTTCGCTGACTAGGGTTACAACAGAGGCGAAGAAATAAGCCCATAAACCAAGGCTTACCACCCACGTACCAATACTTCGTACATAAGATAGGATGGTAGGAGAGGGGCTGCCTAGCGAAGTGGCAGATATTTCTTGCAATGCAAAAAAGCCAAACAATGCCGTCATGATGGCAAAGAGCAAGGCTGGCAGCCATGTACCCTTGATGGTTTTGGCGAAGTTAATGCTTAGCAAATTGTTGGCTGTCTTTATACAGCTAGATAGGCTCCTGTCTTTAATGAGTTCGGTTTCCATGTTTATATCTTTTTTAAAGGGTTTCTTATTTAGTTGACGAGTTCTCACGTTTACAAGTTGACGGGTTCACGAGTTGACGGGTTCACGAGTTGAGAAGTTCATGAGTTGGCTAGTTGCGAGTTGACAAGATGAGTAGTCTAGTTAACAGGTTGGTAGGCGAAGCCATCTTTTCACCTTTTCACTCTTTCACCTTTTCAACCTTAAGCCATCTTTTCACCTTTTCACTCTTTCACCTTTTCACCTTTAAACCACCTTTTCACCTTTCCCTATTGCACCTTGTCTTCTAAACTCTGCGCACACAATGGCGGTGGCATTAGCCACATTTAGACTTTCGGCGCGTTCTTCTCCTATGGCAAAACTAGGTATCAGAAGTCGGTGACTAACACGTTTCCTCACACCTTGCGAAAGGCCCTTGCCCTCGTTTCCAATCACTATTATGCCGTGCGCACTAAGTTGTTGTGTGTAGATGTTGTCGCCATCGAGTAAAGTTCCATACACAGGGAACGCGGGAGGCAGGGCATCGAGCAAGGGTTCGAGTGGCGTATAACTCACCTTCACACGAGCAATGCTGCCCATTGTGGCCTGCACCACTTTGGGATTATACACATCGGCCGTGTCGGTACTGCACACCACGTGACGAATGCCAAACCAATCGGCCAGCCTGATGATAGTGCCCAAGTTGCCTGGGTCTTGTATTCCGTCGAGCATCAGGGTTAGTTCGTTCGTTTCCACCATGCCAGCTGTGATGCTTTCGCTCTGGTATAGCTTAGGGAACACGGCCAAAACCTGCTGCGGAGCCTGCATAAAACTAAGTTTGTGCAACTCGTCGT
>ERZ773035.926-NODE-926-length-22343-cov-74.231470_pt1 | contig 22343 bp, 21 predicted proteins | sample MGYA00511487_ERZ773035 | MGnify/ENA primary metagenome ERZ773035 (study PRJEB29015, sample SAMEA2737985) | human oral metagenome | biome: human oral; feature: human-associated habitat; material: dental | place: China | collected 2024 ...
CAGGTCCCCCGGTGGATGAAATCAACCCATCGGCCTATATAATCAGTGCTTCCCTAGCTGCCCACACAAGCCGGGCCATAGCCGAGATGGACGAGGCGACCGACGCCATAACCGCCATGGAGGGCAGAAGGCCAGTCCGCATAGGCCTGCCTCCCATCATCACCCACCACTACTTTCCCGGCGGCCTGGACTCGCTCGCAAACGCATGCGGCACCCATCCGGTCGAGATACTCTCCTATGGCTCGGAGCGCATGCACACGGAGCTCGAGCGCCACGGCATCGATGTGGGGATGATCGCCTCTGTGGAGGTATCCCTCGGCCTGCCAAGGGTCAGAGGGTGGAAGGTGGGATCCTTTCCGTTTCTCGTCGCGCTTCCCAAGGCGTCGCGCCTCGCGGACAGGGGGTCCGTCGGCATCGACGAGCTCGAGGCGCTGGGGCTTCCCATCCTCTCGTTCACGGGGGACTTCGTCCAGCGCGAGGCGTTGGCACTCCTCCTCGGTCGCGACGGGCACGAGCTGGACGTGGCCGCAGAGACTGATCAGCCCGAGATGATGCGCCGGCTCGTCGTGGCGGGGATGGGCGTGGGGGTTGCCACAAGTATCGCGTTCGAGAAGACGCAAAAGGATCTGTGTCTGCTTCCCCTCGTGGGAAAACGACCCCTGAGCTTCAATGTCTTCGTCTTCGATGACGTCGCACGCTCCGTCAGGCCCGAGGCCGAGCTCGTCTGTGCCATCAAGCGGGTGCTCTTTCAGGCGGCGCGGGCCAGGCGCGAGGTATAGTGCCTGCGAGGGCTGTCGCGGGGAGTCGTGCGCCGGCGCGGGCGGCGAACAACTATTGGGAAAAGCCCGAAACCCTCGCAGATCACTATGCGCAACATGGCAAGGGCGTGGGCGCCACCTCGGAGGAGGAGTACACCAGGATGGCCCACGAGTTCTACCTCAACAAGGGACAGTACCAGGTAAAAGTCGATAAAGAGGGGATCACACGAGTGTATGACGCCGCACGCAACCTGTTCGGGGCATACAACCCCAACGGGACGACAAAGTCCTACTTCGCGCCCACCGGAGGCCAGGCCTACTTCGACAATCAGGAATGGGCCATGCCGTGACGCACGCACGAGAGGAGACATGAACATGGGAGAGAACATATGCCCGGTCTGCGGCTATGACGGACTGTTCGCCCCTCCCTTCAACGAGAGGGGCATCGGCTCGGACGAGCTCTGCCCGTGCTGCGCCTTCCAGTTCGGCCTCGACGATTTCCCCTACGAGGGCAGGGAGAGGCTCATATCCGAGTGGCGCGAGCGCTGGGTCGCCGGTGGCTGCGTGTGGAAGTTGACGGGCTGCAGGAGGCCCCCCGAGGGCTGGGACCCGCAGGCGCAGCTGGCCCGCACCCGGGGTGTGACCGTCCCGCCCTATCGCCCGATTCTAGGGACTCGCAGGGACGACCAGCCCACGCCGGGGGAGGGCGTGCTATGAGGCTGGACTTCAAAAGCTGTTGAGTGTGGCATATCGAGCCCGAGACGTGCGTGGCCAGCGGGGGCGACCCCGGCGACGGGTCCTGCGAGGCCTGAGGGCGTCCCGGCGCGCCTCGGGGGTCCTGCCGGGGAGGCTACCACCACATGACCTGGCGGCCAAGGATGCACGGGTGCAGGCGGTGCGCGCCTCGGGGGTCCTGCCGGGGAGGCTACCACCGCCCCGGTGTTTTGGTTCCCGCGGGGCGAGCAGACGAGGAGGCCGGACGTCGACAGGGGGACACCCTGCCGGGTCGGGCGGCGACGGGGAGCTACGACAACACACGGTTCACCCTCGCGAGGGAGTCGCGGCCTTTCTGGTCCCATTGAGAGGAGGGACTGGCCATGCCGACGGCGCTCTAACAGAGAGTGGGGTATAGTAAAGGCAGTTGATTGATAATATTCCTGAAAGGAGACCCGATGGGTACGTCGCTTGTGGCAGGAAGGGTCGATTCCAAGATAAAGGCACAGGCGGACGTCTACATAACAAAGGCGGGGCAAACGCAGGCGTCAGTTATCCGATCCGTGTGGGAGGCCATCGCCCGCACGGGGAAAATCCCCACCATCGATGACGCTGCGGCCACCGACAGCCTCAAGGCTCGCATGAGGGGTCTCCGCAGGACTACACCACGTTCCGAGTTCCTGGAGGGCCTCACTCCCGCAGGCCTGAAAGAGGAGCTGGCACACCGTGGATAGGCTGCTTCTGGATACCAATGCGCTCCTCGACATCGCCGTCGGACATCGGCCTGGAGCGCAGGCAGCACAGCGGCTCTTCGATCATATTGCCGACAATCACGCCATAGGATGTGTGTTTCCCGGCTCCTTGAAGGACTTTTACTTCATCACGCGGAGGGACTTCAGCGAGGAGACTCGTAGAGCTTGGATCTCCCTGTTCCTTGATGCCTTCCTCCTTGCAAGCTTTGATCGACATGTCTGTGAGGAGGCACTCTCATCCGATGAGCCGGACTACGAGGATGGTCTCATCCGTGCCGCAGCAGAGTGTGAGGGTTGCCAGTACCTGATCTCAAGAGACGAGACTGCGTTTGCCACATCGGTCGTCACTCGGCTCACGCCCGAGGAGTACATCCGGACGTTCTCGCCGAATCGACCCTACGGAAGTGCTGGCTAACTTGCCTTTTCGACGCCCACATGCGGGAGGGATCGCCGATCTGCCCTCCCAATGCCTCCCGTGATACAATAATTGCAGATAAGAGCCATTTTCTAGGGGTTTCGCATGGTAGGGCAGGCGACTTTCTCTGACCTTGGGGGCGCGGACCGAAGGTGCGCGGCGAAGAAGAAGGACGAGCTCCTCTCGACCATGCGCGTGTGCGCCACATCTGAGGAGGAGTACACCAAGATGGCCCACGAGCCCTACCTCAACAAGGGACTGTGCCAGGTAAAAGTCGATAAGGAGGGGATCACACGGGTGTATGACGCCGCACGCAACCTGTTCGGCCCATGCAACCCCGACGGGACGACAAGGACCCTGTTCGCACCACCGGAGGCTAGTCCTACTTCGACAATCTGAAGGGAATCATGCAGAAACATACAGGCGAAAGGAAACACCACATGGGAGAGAACATATGCCCGGTCTGCGGCTACGACGGGCTGGACGAACCCCCCTTCAACGAGAGGGGCGTCGGCTCGGACGACATCTGCCCGTGCTGCGGCTTCCAGTTCGGCCTCGACGACTTCCCCTACGAGGACAGGGAGAGGCTCGTCGCCGAGTGGCGCGAGCGCTGGGTCGACGGCGGCTGCGTGTGGAAGTACGCGACGGGCTGCAGGAGGCCCCCCGAGGGCTGGGACCCGCAGGCGCAGCTGGCCCGCACCCGGGGTGTGACCGTCCCGCCCTATCGCCCGATTCTAGGGACTCGCAGGGACGACCAGCCCACGCCGGGGGAGGGCGTGCTATGAGGCTGGACTTCGAGAACTACGACGTCGAGGCGGACGCACGCAGAGTGCGCTTTTCCGTCACGTTGCCCAGCCTAGAGTGCGCTTTTCCGTGAGCCGCCGGGTGCAGAGTGCGCTTTTCCGTAGAATGCGCTTTTCCTCACCTGGGTAAACGTCGAGCCCCCTCACGTAAAAGCGCACTTTGCGGCTGCATCTCACCAAAAAGCGCACTCTGTCTGCGGGCAGTCACGCACACTGCGTCTTTCCGTGAGGTGCGATCGGCAGAATGCGGTTTTACATGAGGCCCAACGTACAGAGTGCGCTTTTCCGTGAGGCCGCAACTACGGAATGCGCTTTTCCGTGAGGCTCCGCAGCCAGAGTGCGCCTTTCCGTGAGCCGCCGGGTCCAGAATGCGCTTTTCCGTAGAATGCGCTTTTCCTCACCTGGGCAAACGTCGAGACCCCTCACGGAAAAGCGCACTCTGGGCCCGACCCCTCACGGAAAAACGCAGTCTGGGTGGTCCGGACTAGCGCGACGCTGGTGTCTCATCCATCTGCGTCCCCATATGTGCAATGTCATGCGACAATGTCATGTACCCGTCGATCGCGCTGACTCGCATTCCCCGTGTGTGGTGCCATGGGCTGACCTCCTGTGGGTCGGTCGGCTCACGTCTTCGCGTATTGGCTCTCTGTGTTGGACGGAGGCCTCGCTCGGCACCTCACTGGCGTCGGGTGGCCTCAGCCCGTCTCTGAGCCTCCCATGCTATAGGGCGTCCGCGTACTCGGGCACCCACTTCGTCGCCCTGACGGTTGCCTCCACGTCCTCGATAGGAACTTGGTTGAGTCCCTTGTCGACGACTTCGTGGGCGACGGCGATGGCGATTCTCTCGGTGAACTCGGTCAGTCTCGACACGGGTGGGAGCACAGCCGCCCCAGGCCTCGTGACGTCCACGATGCCGCCGAGCGAGTGAGCCGCTCGCGAGATCATCTGGTCGGTGACGAGGCTGGCGTGGGCCGCGATCGCACCCAAGCCGAGCCCGGGATAGATGAGCGCGTTGTTGGCCTGGCCGATGTCGTAGCTTACCCCCGCATGCTCGACAGGCGCGGAGGGCACACCCGTCGCCACGAGCGCCCGCCCATCCGTCCACGCAATGAGGTCCGCCGCGCTCGCCTCGGCAAGCTTGGTGGGGTTGGAGAGGGGAAAGATCATCGGTCGCCTCGCGTGGGCAGCCATCTGGCGTATGACCCCCTCCGTGAAGGCTCCATGGACCGTCGAGGTACCCACCATGATGGTGGGATGTACTGCGGCCACGACGGCCTCCAGGCAAGTGAGCTTGGACGCGTCGACAAACTCCGAGCGCCTGCGTGCGAAGGGACGCTGCTCGGGGGTGAGATCGTCCATGTCGTCGAAGAGGAGTCCCTGCCTGTCGACGAGGTAGAAGCGCCTTCGCGCCTCCTCGCGGTCCATGCCTTGGTCGACGAACTCTTGGAGTATGCGCTCGGCGATGCCGCAGCCGGCGGTTCCGGCGCCAAAGCACAGGTAGGTCTGGTCGAGCAGGCTCTCTCCCGTGATGTTGAGGCCACCGAGGATGCCCGCGAGCGTGACAATGCCCGTGCCCTCGATGTCGTCGTTGAAGACGGGGTAGGTCTTTGCGTACTTGTTCAGGAGCGTGGCGGCATGCCCTCGCCCAAAGTCCTCGAAGTGCAGGTATAGGTGGGGAAAGAGCCTCTCGGCCGTTTGAACGAAGTCGTCCACGTAGGCGTAGTAGGTCTCGTCATCCACGCGCTTGTGCCGGTTGCCCAGGTAGAGCGGATCATCGAGCAGCGACTGGCGATTCGTGCCGGCATCGATGACAACGGGCAGCACACGCGCGGGGTCGAGGCCGGCCGCCGCCGTGTAGACCATGAGCTTGCCGACCGCTATCTCCACGCCGTTGGTGCCCCAGTCCCCGATGCCGAGGATGGCCTCCGCGTCGGAGACCACGATAAGGTCGATGTCGCGGCCCCCCGAGGCGTTGGCAAGCGCCCACTCCACGCAGTCGGGCTCGTCCACAGAGAGGTAGCAGGCGTACTGGGAGTCCACGTAGCGCTCGCTGTACTCCTCGATGTCCTGGGCGATGGTGGGGTCATAGACGATGGGCATGAACTCCTCGACGTGTTCGGAGAAGAGCTTGTAGAAGAGCGTCCTATTCTGCGAGAAGATCCTCATGAGAAAGCGGCGCTTGGCGATGTCGCTGTCCTTGGATTGGTAGTTGTCGTAGGCCTGGCACGCCTGCTCCTCGAGTGTCTGTACCTGGGGAGGAAGCAGCCCCACCAGACCGAGGCGCCTGCGCTCCTTGGCGTCGAAGGCTGTCCCCTTGTTAAGGAACGGGTCGTTGAGCAAGTCGAACGAGGTCTTCATGGTGTGATCCCTTCGTCAGTGTGGCTTCCCTTTACTGTAGGCCATGGAAAGAGCTTATGGCCCCATAAATGCGTGCAGGCCAAGGGATAGACATCCGTGGGGGTGGGGGTACCATCGATCTCGATAGGCCCATGGCCCTGCCTGTCGTAGGACGGGCCCACGTGCCGGGGCCTTTGAGGGACTGTTGTCAGGGTGTGGGGCACTGGCGCACGGGTCCATAGGGACGACGAGGAGAATAGCCATGAGAGTGTTCGTAGCGGGTGCCACTGGTCGTGTGGCGACAGAGCTCATCGCCAACTTGAAGGCTGCCGGTCACCAAGTGGTCGCCGGAGCCAGGAAGCCAGAGAACGTGGCCGACCGGGAGGTACAATCCACCGCGCTTGACCTGCATGCCGACACAAAGGAGCTTAAGGTCCTGGTTGCGGATGCCGACGCCGTGTACTTTGTGGCGGGCTCGCGCGGCAAGGACCTCCTGCAGACCGACGCGTTCGGTGCCGTGAAACTCATGCAGGCATGCGAGGCGACGGGTGTGAGACGCTTCGTGATGCTGAGCTCCGTCTTTGCCGACGAGCCTGAGAAGTGGGGTGACCCGGCGCTGACTAAGATCACCGACTGCAACATCGCGAAGTTCTTTGCCGACCAGTGGCTCATGAACAACACTCACCTCGTGTACACCATCGTGCAGCCAGGCGGCTTGGTCGAAGGGCCGGGTAGCGGTAGGGTGAACCTGCACGTCACGGAAAGGTCCTCTCCCAACTCCATCGCAAACGTGGCCGCCGTGCTCGCAGGTGTGCTCGAGGCCAAGAACAGCTACGGGAGGATCATCAAGATGTCCGACGGCGACACCGAGGTCTTGGAGGCGATCGCGCAGTATCGGTGACGCTCGCGGACGGCTGTGGTAGCGCGATCGCAACGGCGTGATACTGCAATGGCGTGTGACTGCGCGATGTGAGTGAATCACTCACATCGTCTTCGCGAAGTGAGTGGTTTTTCGGCTCTCAGGCGGCGTGATCCATAGAGTCAAATTTGCGTATGCGCAGGTAAAAGACTTACTGAATAGAATATCGAAGTGAGTGAATCACTCACTTCAGGAACATGATGTGAGTGAATCACTCACATCGCGATGACACGACCGGACCTGATTCGATCGGGGCGTGAGTCTGATACAATCTGCGTTAGTGCCATATTGTCCCTATATTTATTCTGATTTAGAGACAGATACGAATTGAGGGGGTGCTTTCGTGCTCAAGCGGTCTCTCTATGATGCCCTGCTCAACTGGAAGGCCAACAACCATCAGAAGGCCCTCATGGTCGATGGTCCGCGCCAGGTCGGAAAGACGTTTCTTCTCGAGGAGTTTGGGAGGAGGGAGTACCGGGACCTCGTGAAGATCGACTTTCTCGTTGACGAGGATGCCAGGAGGCGGTTCGGATCCGCCCAAAGCGCCGCCAGGGTCATCGAGCTGGTTTCCCTTATCGCGGGACACGAGCTGGTTCCCGGGGAGACCCTCGTCTTCTTCGATGAGGTCCAGAGGGCGCAGAATCTCGTCACCTTCTCGAAGTATCTGGTAATCGACGGAAGGTTTGACCTTGCGATGTCTGGGTCGATGCTTGGAGTCGAGCTGGGAGAGGTAAGGTCATGGCCTGTAGGCTATCTGCATACCATAGACATGGTTCCCCTCACCTTCGAGGAGTTCTGCTGGGCGAGGGGGGTTCCCCAATCGATTCTCGACCAGGTGAGAGAGGGCTATGAGAAGAAGACCCCGCTCGATGACTCCCTGCATGGGCTTCTCATCGACCTCTTTAGGCAGTATCTTGTCATTGGCGGCATGCCGGAGGTGGTGCAGAAGAGCCTGAATACGCGCAATGACCTTGGTGCGGTGCGGCAGGTGCAGGCGGATCTCCTGAGCCTGTATCGTGAGGACATCGCACAATACGCGGGCAATCGCTCCCTTCAGGTCAAGGCGATCTATGACGCCATACCAACACAGCTTGACAAGGAGAACAAGCGCTTTCAACTGAAGACGCTGAAAGACGGTGCCCGTTTCGAGCGATATGCCAACGACTTCGCCTGGCTCGTCGCCGCACGCTCTGTGCTGAGGACGGTCAATGTGACAGAGCCCAAACCCATGCTTGCCCGCACAGAGGAACAGGGGCGGTTCAAGTTGTACCTTAGCGATGTCGGAATGCTCCTTGCCAGCTACCCTGCAGAGGTTGCCATGGCGGCGATATCGGGTGAGAGATCGGTCAACTTTGGTTCGGTGTACGAGAATGTCGTGGCGCAGGAGCTGGCCGCGCTGCGGTCCCCGTTGCGCTATTACCACCATAGCCGTAAGGGGGAGGTGGACTTTCTGATCGAGACGCGCAAGGGTGCGGTCTTGCCCATCGAAGTCAAGTCAGGGAAGGACTACAAGCTTCATACCGCCCTCAACAGCCTGCTGGGAACGGATGCATACGGGATCGAGGAGGCGGTCGTGCTTTCGGAGGCTAACGTCTCGCAGGGTAGGAGAGCGGGAAAGACAGTGCACTATCTGCCGCTCTATATGGTTGGCCTGGTTGCCGCCGAGGCATCGACGCCAGTGACGGACTCTGACGCGCTCAAGGGCGTCAGGCTCGATCCGATCGATTTCTCGGGCTTCTCGGAATAGACTGGGCTTTGGGGGAGTTTGGTCGCAGAGCTCTGTGCGGGTGAGAAGTTAGTTTGAGAAGGGGGTCGGATGGCCACAAGAGTCGAAGAGCTTGGAGTTAGCCTCTCGAAGATCGAGCATGGATTTAAGAAAATTGAAAGATGTGCTGAGAAGGACTTCGCATCATACGATACAGACTCTGTCTCCGAACTCGCGAGGAAGGCGAGCGGGTCGAACATCGTGCAGCTGAGAATGTATGGGGTCTTTCTACTTGGGTATCTGTCCGCAAACAGCGGAGAAGCGCTGCACATCCTCAAGAAGGACGTCTCAAGGGACAATGACTGGAGGGTGCAGGAGATTCTGGCCAAGTCGTTCGATCGCTATTGTCGTGACACAGGTTACAAACGGTCTCTTCCGGTGATTGATGAGTGGTTGCGTTCCGACAAACCAAACGTGAGGAGGGCGGTGACGGAGGGGCTGAGGATATGGACGGCGAGGGAGTACTTCAAGGACCATCCGAAAGAGGCGATACGCAGGCTCTCCGCGCTCAGGGATGACCCGAGCGAGTATGTTAGGAAGTCCGTCGGCAACGCGTTGAGGGACGTCAGCAAGAAGTACCCCGATCTGGTTAGGGCGGAGCTTGCCACATGGAACCCGAGCTCCAGAGCCGCGAAGCAGGTTTACAAGCTGGCGTCCAGGTTGATGGGGGTTGCGACGCAGGCGGCGGGCGAGGGGGAGCCTCGATGAGGGAGCGCCATGGCTCAAGCTCACCCCAGACGATGCCGCACAGAGGCACAAGCGCTTGGCCTTTGCGTGCGGGATTGGAAAGACCCTAGTGCCGCAGCCGACGCGGCTGTGAAGTCCCCCGTAGATGGTCACGACCAAACCAATCGGCGTTGATGCTGACCTTCTGGTTCGACGCTCTACAAAAGTAATCAAGCTACGTTGATCGTCTGCGTAGATAAGCGGCCCTATCTAGGCGCATCGGCTGCGGAAAATGGGTTGGGACCCTGGTGCTTGGCCTCGCTGGCTCGGGCGTTGAGCACCGTCGCCGACGTCGATGCTGACCCAACTCGATTCAGCCCTTTACAGGTAACCCAAGAGTATGGTAGCCCAAGTCGCCGCTTGGGGCTCTCGGGGCCGGTCGTCCTAGCCCGCGCCACCCACCAGAAACCACCAAGAGCCGAGTATGTCCAGGAGGAGGATGCCCAACACCAGGTAGAAGATACCCGACAGGACGCAGCCCGCCAGCCACATGGGCGCGCTGGCACGCTCGTCGAGGACCCTGTCCTCCACGAGCACGGCGCACATGCCCGCGACGAGTGCGCTCACGGAGGCTACGGCGGACGCCACGGAGGCGTGGACGGGTCCGAGCGATATCTCGTGGTGGATATCGAGCGTCCACGCGACGAAGGTGTGCATGGCGGCGCTCACGACCAGCACCACGAGGGACACGAGCGCCCCCCCGATGAGCGGCTGCAGGTACCTTCGCCACGCGCTGGCGGCCGCACCCGCCTGCAAGTCGCGCTCGGGCTGCCTCTCTTGGTCAGACATATGGGACCCACTCCCTCCCGATAGCGATTCCCGGCCATCACAGCAGGAGGCCGTTACCCCTCATCATACCACGCCCCGCAAGGGCCGCGATACGCGAGGGTCACTGCCTCCCCAAGCGCCGCGCGCCATCATTGCCTTTCACGGGTGGGCCAGGTGCCCTTGGCTGCCGTGCTGTCGTCCGGTGCCGCTCCCTCCTCGATGGCCCCTGAGCTGTGCTGTTTCACGGACGCGCCACTCAACGCCATCGAGTGGCACGCGCATCGCGCACTCGATGCCACCGAATGGCGCGGGAGTCGGCATATGCGCAGTTGCCAGGAGATGTCGTGCCACTCAGTGCTACCGGATGGCACACAGACCGCGTACTCGGCGCTACCGAGTGGTACGGCCGGGCCCGCAGACCCGGCGTCCGGGTGCCATCGCCATCGCGACTGCCACGCCCGCAAGGTGTTTTTGCGACAGGAGACGTGCGGGCAGCAGGGAGAGGCGCGCTTAGGGAGTTGTCCTCCGTCTTCGACAGGGCCGCAGACTGGGCGGGCTGGCTTGTCCCACTCCCCCTGAGGGACGTGACGGGTTGAGGAACGTGGCGGGTGCGAGGGACGGGCAAGATGGCGGGCGGGGGCTGCACGGATGCCTTGGCCTTAAGGGTGTTCGAGGTAGGCCTCGCTTGCTCCCATGGGATCTCCGTGCTATAGTCAATTAAAGCATCCTTTTAGAGATGGGGATTGACTATGGACAGCGTATTGTTGTGTGTAACCCAACGCATGGATCAATCGCGAGAGCCATTTGCTAACGGCGGCACATGTCCTTGATGAAATATGTCACCTATGTCCAGCTGAAGAGGTTGGAGTCTTCCGCGAAGGCGCACTCGCGCTGGACGTTACTGTACAACTGTGCCGCGTTTGCCACCAACGTATGGAACGAAACGATAGGTGACAACTTATCCGCCATGGGTCTGTGGAAGGGTCTGTGGCCAAGCCCGAGGTCCCTTGCGTACAATATTCGGCAGAGGGAGGGATATGAGGTTGGATCTGTCATGCATTCTGAGTGGCCTTGTCTGTGCCCTCTGGATAGTGCAGGAACTCTTCTATTTCCAGCTTGGCTCGCCAGGGTCCACCCCACGCAACGTTCGCGTGTCGGACGAGGAGGTTTCTCTCGAGTTTGGGTCGGGTACGGGCTTCTACTACGTGTCCGATTACTCGTGGAGGGTGGAGGGGGATTGCCTCTACCTGACGTACTACGGCAGCTACCTGAGCAGCTACCTGCCCATGAGGGTCCTTGGCGAAACCAGTGTCCGCACCGGCCGAAGGATCAACTGGATCATCTTGGTCTGCAGGGGCGGGGAGTATATATTGTGGGAGTCGGATCCCTCTGCCCCAGGCCGGCCCGACCTCCCCAAGGCCTACTAGACCCGTATGGATGAGACCTCGCAAGTTGGAGGGCGCGGGACCGAGTTCGCCTCCTGCGGCGGGCGATGACGTTCGGAAAGGAGAGGTCATGGGGTCACAGCGCACGCGTGCTCTGAGTGGCCGTAGGGTGCTAAGGGCGCTCGTCGCCCTGCTCGGGCTTGCCTGCGCCGTCTGGACTGCGCAGCAGTTCTTCCATTACGAGATAGAGCCGCTGAGTGGCGGACTGTCTAACAATGTCCGCGTGTCAGACGAGGAGGTATCCTTCCAAATCCTACCCACGTCGATGCCCGCAGCTGCGACCGACTACAGTTGGGAAGTCGAGGGTGATTGCCTTTACCTGAGGATCTATGGCAGCTACATTGCCAACACGCCGTTCGGGAGGTCCCTTGGCAAGGTCAGCATCCACACTGGCCGCAGGATCAACAGGACCGTTGTCGTGGGGAGGGGCAGAGAGGCCGTGTATTGGGAGGCGAACAAGGAGTCGGATCCTCACCCTGCGGCGGACGGGTGATGACGCCCTCTTGGGGCAGTCGGTGCGTACGGGGTGCGAACGTTAGCGCTCAGCACGCTGACGTGGCGCGACGGCCTCAGGGCATATCTGTAGCCTAGGCTCCTGGCTCTGCAAGCTGGAGCAGGAACCTCCACGCGGGGGTCACCTCGATGGACGTGCTGTCTACTGAGATCGTCTCCCGCTCCTCTTTGGTGACGATGACCAGCCGGCGGATGTCATCCTGTACGCGGGAGAGCTTCGCTAGGCTTGGGACCTCGCGTTTTCGCGCCCTCTCCGTGATCGAATGGGCCACCTGTATCGCCAGCCCCGCGTCTGGGGCATAGAACAAAATGGGCTCTTCAGGGGTTCGTGTGGGTTGACGCCTCGGTGAAGATGCCAACCGAGCAGCGGCGCTACTCGCTCAGAGTCTGTCTTCCCGACCAAGCGAGAGGGGCCAGCGAGGGGGGCGTCGCCGGCACGCCATGGTGGTTGAGGCGCTCGTGCCACCTGACGCAGCTCGCGTCGCGATTCGTATCGCGACTCGCGACGCAACAGTGTACACAAATGCCCCAAAACGGCACCGAGAGGCCATTTTGGCCGATCTGTGTACACTCCTGCGTCGTCGCCCTGGCGGTGACGCCCACGTTGCCGGGGTAGTGACGCAACCACCCACCCACACGAGCTCACGAACCTCACAAAGTGGCGACAGGCCCTCGTCACGAGGAGGGACAAGCGGCTTCCCCTCGTGCTGGGATCCTGCTGGGGCGTTGCGACCCGGTCGGTGATCACGCATGCGGGTTCGCGCTCACGAAAGAGCGTCCCGTGCCGACGACGGCCCACACGCTGCGTCGATGGCCCGCGTGAAATCGTTGGGCGCCTTCTGGTGGATGTCGTGCCCTGACTCGACCACGACCGTCCTGCAGTCCGGTATCGCGGCCTGGACGCGCAGCGCGTCCTCATCGGTGTTTGCGGCATAGAGCACGCCCTCTTTCCCATAGCGAGTCCTTGCCTTGAGGTACACCACGGGACACTCGATCGCCTTGAGCAGGGCCTCCTGGTCAACGCCGCTCATCCAGCTCCCGTCGTAAAACGCATCACCAAAGTGCGGATCGTAGTCGTCCATGTAGTGCATGATGTGAGTCCACGTGCGCGGTATCCATGCGTTTACCACGTGCTCGCCCGGGTGCTTCGCGCACCAGCTCTCGGTGGCACGTGCGAGCTTGGCCTGAAAGCCCCCAAACAGCGAGTAGAGGTAGCTTTTGTGCACATACCATACGGGATAGGCGATCTGTGCACCCTCCTGCTCGCAGTACTCGTGGGCGGGCAGATAGCCGTCGTACCAGACGAATGCTCCCGCCCCCCTTTGGACCTCATCGGGGGTGACGCTGAAAAACGGCGGGTCTTCCAGGATGCATGCGAGGACGTTCGCGGAATCGTGGGCGGCGACGTAGGCTGCGAGGATACCGCCCGAGCTGTGGCCCGAGACGGCATACGGCCCACCGATCACCTGCCTTGCGAATGAGATCAGCACGTCTCCTCCCGCAACGCAGGAGTAGAGTGAGGGGTCGTGGGCGGACTCTCCATGCCCAAGGCAGTCCACGGCAAACACATGGTAGCGCTTTGCCAGCGCTGGAAGCACCGGTGAGTAGTCTTCCCACTCCATTCCCTGTCCGTGTATGAGGAGGAGGGCCAAGCCGTCGCTCGGCCCCTCGGCGTAGTTTACCGTCACGCCCCCCACGGTGACGTGCCTCTCGACGTACCCAGCGGACAGGGCCCTTCTGGTCATCCTCTCGTCGTGGTGGAGGTTGTGGTCGCGATAGAGCCCGAGTCCAATGCCTGCGGCAGCGAGGATCACCGCAGCGACGAGTGCCCTCACCTTTGCCTCCTTCCCTTTCATATATATGTTTTGTATCCGCTTGGTCCATGGTAGGCGTGGGGGTCGTACGGGACAACCAACCAAACCGAACATCTTTGCCCGTCGGGTGTCATGTTCTATTTACATCGCCACGTCGAACGGCACCCACGCGATTCGATGCGTTCGGGGCTACCTTGGGAAAGCACGGTCTTCTCCCTTTTCCTGGGGCATTCGACGTTTCTGATGGCCGGATCTTGGGCGCTGCAAACTCGAGGGCATTCGCACCAAGAGCGTATAGACTCGCGGTGGAGGGGAAGGTAGAACCACTTTCCCGTGCAGGTGGGCTCTTAAGCTGTATCTGAGAGGGACTATCATAAAGTTCTGCCCGGTCAGGTGATGGGCATCGGAGTAGAGTAGGTGCTCGGACTGCAAGGTACCGGTCAATGACAGGTGATATACTTTCAAAAGACAAACGGCATTTCTCCTTTGAAAGCGGCGCTCATGCGAAAGGACCTCAAGAACAGGCAGCGCTATCTAGACGAGGCTCTCATGTTCAGGGACACCGACCTCATCAAGGTCGTTACCGGCGTGCGTCGCTGTGGAAAGTCGAGTCTGCTCGCCCTCGTCCGTAACGCGCTCGAGTCCGAGCAGGTCAAGGGGCGGAGTTTCGTCGGACTTAACCTCGAGAGCATGACATGTTCTGTGAACACCGCAGAGGAACTGTATGCCTACTTCCGCGAGAGGCTGTCGGATGACGGACGCACCTACATCTTTCTCGATGAGCCCCAACGCATTGCTGGTTGGCAAGATGCTGTCAATGCCATGCGCGTGGACTTCGACTGCGACATCTACCTTACGGGCTCGAACGCCTACCTGCTCTCGAGCGAACTCTCCACGTACCTGTCGGGACGCTACGTCGAGGTCGGGATGTTGCCGCTCGCCTTTGCCGAATACGCAGACTTCTGTGGCGTCTCGTTCAAGCCTGGCAGCGTCGTTGCTCTCGACCTCTTTGGTGAGCCGGTGCTGTTCGACGACCTGTTCGAACGATACCTGGCGTATGGCGGGATGCCAGCCATCGCCTCTCTCGAGGTCCGGCAGGCAGAGCATGCCGCGTACATGTCGAGTATCTATGAGGCGGTGGCGTCCCGCGATATTGTCAATCGCGAGCGGAATAGGCGGCAGAGCCGCGTGACAAACCCGGAACTTCTGCGAAACGTGGCCGACTTTCTTGCCGACAACATAGGAAACCAGGTCTCCGCGTCCAGCATCGCAAGCACCCTGACATCTGCGGGCGTCAGGACCTCCCATCCAACCGCCGCGTCGTACATCTCCGCCCTCAACGAAGCGTACCTCTTCTATAGGGTGTCCCGTTACGACCTACACGGCAAGGCAATCCTGAGAACGAACCCCAAGGAGTACATCGTTGACCTTGGCCTCAGATCATATCTTGGCGGTTACAGGGCAACCGACATGGGTCGGATCTTCGAGAACATCGTGTACCTGGAGCTTTGTTTCAGGAGGTATAGTGTGCACGTTGGCAAGATTTACGGCAAGGAGATCGACTTCGTAGCGGTAAAAGGCGGCGAGAGGCTCTACATCCAGGTGGCCGATGAGCTGCCCGACGAGTTGACCAAGAAGCGCGAACTCGCATCGCTGAGATCACTCAGGGACGCATTCCCAAAGATGGTTATCGTGAGGAAGGGCTCATACGAGACTGACGTCGACGGCATTAGGATTGTTCGGGCACGCGACTTCTTTTTGGATAACTGGCAGTGAGCTGGCAGTGAGTCTCCCCATCGCGTGCTCGATGCAGTGGCACCCCCTTGAGCTTTTTGGAGCCATCATCGTAGATTACGTCAAGCACTCATTTCGAGGCTCTTCGGGGGTTCGTGTGGGTTGACGCCTTGGCGAAGATGCCAACCTGGCAACGGCGCCACTCGCTCAGAGTCTGTCTTCCCGACCAAGCGAGAGGGGCCAGCGAGGAGGCGCCGGCACGCCATGGCGGTTGAGGCGCTCGTGCCACCTGACGCAGCTCGCGTTGCAATTCGTATCGCGACTCGCGTCGCAACAGTGTACACAAATGCCCCAAAACGGCGCGGAGAGGCCATTTTGACCAATCTGTGTACACTCCTGCGTCCCCACAGTTGTCTACAACAGTGCAATAGTGTACACAAATGCCCCAAAACGGCGCGGAGAGACCCGATCCACCCATTTGTGTACACTATTGCGATCCCAAGGCCACCCACAACCCAAGCCCACGGCGCAACAGTGTACACAAATGCCCTAAAACGGCGCCGAGAGACCATTTTAGCCAATTTGTGTACACTCCTGCGTCGTCGCCCTGGCGGTGATGCCCACGCCGCCCTAGCGGTAACGCAACCATTCACCCACACGAACTCACGAAGCTTCTATTTCGACAGTAGTTAGGCAGCTACAGTCCTCAGGTATCTACGACAAGTCTGTCTGCGAATGCATATTGCCGATATCGGCAATATGCATGATCCTCTGGTAGACTATCGGTAAGCCATTTGCCGACGGGAGGCACGCATGAGATACCTTTCGGTTGCAGAGATCGCCAGACTTTGGGGCATCTCCGCTAGGGGCGTGCGCAACTACTGCGCACAGGGGCGCGTGCCGGGCGCCTTCCTCACGGGGAAGACGTGGAGCATCCCGGCCGACGCGAGGAAACCGGCTCGCCTGAACGGGCGGCGAGTGGCGCCTACCCCACTTCTTGCGAGACTTCGCGAGGAGATGTCCGCGCGAACTTCGGGGGGCATCTACCACAAGGTGCAAGTTGAGCTTACCTACAACTCCAACCACATGGAGGGCAGCAGGCTCACCCGCGACCAGACACGCCTCATCTTCGAGACCTCTACGATTAGCCCGCAAGGGGAGGGCGTGCGCGTCGATGATGTGATCGAGGCCTCCAACCACTTCCGTTGCGTCGATCACATCATCAGCCATGCAGGCGAGGCCCTCTCCGAGTCGCTGCTGAAGGACCTGCACGGGACCCTCAAGGCATCCACGAGTGACTCGGGCAGGGACTGGTTCGCCGTGGGCGACTATAAGTTGCTGCCCAACGAGGTTGGAGGCCGCGAGACGACCGCCCCGGAGAACGTCGCTCGAGAGGTGCGCGGTCTCATATCCTCCTATGAGGCGAATCGTGTCCCGACGCTCGAGGACATCGTGTCCTTCCACGTGTCGTTCGAGCGCATCCATCCCTTCCAGGACGGCAACGGCCGCGTTGGCCGGCTTGTCATGTTCAAGGAATGCCTGCGCCATGGGATAGTGCCGTTCGTCATCGGTGATGATACAAAGTTCTTCTACTATCGTGGCCTGTCTCGGTGGGACAAGGAGAGGGGGTGGCTCATGGGCACGTGCCTCTCGGCTCAGGACAGCTTTAAGGGGTGGTTGGACTACTATCGCATTCCGTACTCCGGCTGAGGTGAGCGAGAGTCCCAAACTGAATGCGGGCGTTGTCGTGCCGCCGGCCGTCTGGGATGGCGAGGGCGAGTGACCGTACGCTCCGCGTCTGGGAGACATGGCGCGCAGCCCGACTTCCCAAGGGACGGGGGATGCAGGCGTTGCCAGCCGCTACCGCGCTGCGATCCTGCGGATGCCCTGGAGGCTCGACGCCTCCTCGAGTATCCCGATGAGATCGGTCGCCTGATAGAACGCGCCTCGCCTCGCGTTGCCCATCTTCGAGAGTATCCCTCGCTTGCAGGCGGTCTGGATGAGGGCGCGCCCCGCGCGGTCGGTGATGCCAAGGCGTCTGGACACGAAGCCGACATCGACCACCGGCTGCTCAACAAGCAGGGCAGGAAGCCTGTGCGAGGCCGAACCGGCGCGGTCGGCGTTTGAGGAGCGCCACGTGCCCAGGATAACATCAACGTCTGCGGCGATCCGGGAGCCTATGACGACGGCAAGCTCCAATGCGTCGGCTAGGCAGCTGACGATGGGCTCGATCTCTCCCTCATGGTACGCGTCGAGCGCTCCCATGTACCTCTTTACGTCGTGCAGAAGCCCCGCCGAGATGGGCAGGGTCGCGTGCAGCAGGGCCTCGTCCAGTGCCAGCATGCGGTGCAGGATTACGCGCCCCGTGCGACCGTTGCCATCCGTGAATGGGTGTATGGTCTCGAACTGCGCGTGGAAGAGCGCTGCCTTCGTCACAGACGGCATGTCCTCGCGGCGCCCGAACGTCACAAGGTCATCAAGACATCCGCGCACCCTTGCGGCATGCGGAGGGACGAACGAGGCGCCATGGGGACTGTAGGGGGAACCGCCTATCCACACCTGCTCGTCCCGCAGGCCCTCTTCGGTGACGTTTGCCATGAGTGTGTCGTGGATGTCGCATATCGAATCGATGTCGATGGGTCCTTGCTGGCGCAAGGCCTCACGCATGGCAGCGACGTTGCCAGCGATTGTCAGGGCGTTAGCAGGAGCCTTGTCCGTCAGTTCGGCGAGCGCCACGTTGCGTACGCTGGACGTCAGCCGCTCGATCTGGGAGCTAGATGAGGACTCGCTCCTGAGGAGCAGCGCCGGGAGGTCGTAGGAGCGTACTGCCTGTGCCTGGTCGAAGCGCGCCATGGCGACCTCCACCTCCAAGATGCGCTGTGACAGTCCCCGTGGTAGGCTGACCGCCTCGCTGGCGATGGTCGCGGGAACTGCGGCCTCGTAGCTCGATAGAATCTTCCTCCTGCGGCTCTTGGGGATGAGTGCCAGCTCATCTGGGTCACGTTCCCATGCGCACGTCTCGTGCGTGATGCTCGGCCACATGGCGTCTTCCGCTCTCTTTGCTCCGGTTTGTAGATAATAACGGAAATAAATTCTAATATACTTCCGAACTAGCGGCACATGGGTTCGTGAGTCGGCTGGTCGGGGCTCAGAAAACATAACGAAATTAACTAACCACTAGTCGGGCCTTGGCCTGATGAAGTACCTCTACTCACCGTGAAAGCCATCGCGCTCGATGTCGATAGATTCCATCTCGTTACCTGCCACCTTGATCCTGCGCTCGTAGACCGCCGGGTCCACCGTGCAACGCACCTCCAGGCTGGCGGAGGTCGTGGTTGAGGAGATGAGTCTGACGATGTACTGCAGCGACTCGAGCGGCCGGCCGCATTGCTAATCGCCACCTGGGGGCCTTTCGTGACGGTCGTAGGCGGTGTCTCAACAGACTAGCCCTCGGTGCTTTCGGTATTGGACAGGTATGGCTTCCATAATAGACACTCGTGCCATTCACCCGTGAAGCCCATGCGCTCCTGGTTGCGCCTCGTGAGCCCGAACATCATGTCCAGCAGGCGCTTGCGCCAGCTCGTGTCTGGTGCAATACGCTCGAGTAGGTAGCTCAGCATGGTGAGCGTGCCAAACATCTTGTCGTTTTTCACGTCATAGGGGTCGTGCCACTTAGGTTGTGACCTCGGGATCTTAGGCGGGTTACCGATGGTCCTGTTCCAGAGGCGGCCGTGGTGGGCACAGATGTTGCGCACGGTGTTGACGGTCAGCAGCCATGAGTCGAGCACCGTGGTGTTAATGCCCAGGTTGTGCGCAATCTGCTTCCTCACGAGTACGGGTGAGCCCTTGTAGAGGGCAACCACCATGCCGAAGTCCATCACGTTCACGAGCATCCAGTAGGGCGGCAGGTCGTGGTGGTCACCGTACTTGTTGTGGAAGTGCTTGGCGAAGGGCTCGCCTCTCTTGGCCCTCCCATAGGTGTCGCGGCACTTCTCGATGAAGTGCTCGTAGCGCTTCTCGCTCAGTCTGGGGAGCCTCTCCCTGTCCAGGAAGCCGAAGGGGCCGGTCTGCTCGGCAAGGATGTATGCGAGCTGCGTGCGCATGTAGACCTCCACGCGCTCTACGGCATCAAAGACCACGAGGCGGAACTGCCGGTCGAACACGTACATGTCTCAGACGCGCCGGAACGTGGTACCCTCCCAGAACTCGTCCGAACCCTGTTTCTTGTGGATGTGCCAGTAGCCACTCAGACGATAGTAGCCCACGTCCCGAAGATGGTTAATAAGGTCGTCTCGGTCAGCAACCATACCTCGGTCATTCATGAAGAGGTCAGCCCGCTGCTCAAAGGTGAGAAAGGGCTTGGCTTATTCCATAGGCGCCGTGTCCTTTAGATAGGCAAAAACCCGCCAGTGTGCATCGTTGAGAGGCCAGGCGGGTTTACTAAAGCTAGTCTAGTACAGAAGGGCATGTCCTGTACAAGAATTGTGGGAGATTCTATGGAAGGTATGCTACAACTGTTGCTGTCCACATGCTCACATCCTACCCGACCCGAACACCCAACACATGAGCAGACCTTACCCGTGTTTAGCGTTTAGCACCACGAATCCTTAGGGTCACGAACGCGGCCCGCTTCCGTAAAAACCAGCCTTGAGCTGGTATTTTCATGCGCAGGGACTTGACTTGACAAGGGCGTCTCTGGTAGGATATCTATATGGTGCTATGGTGTTATAGCGCTTTCACCCGACAGGAGGCGACGATGGCCTACTTCCTAAAGAGGACGAGGAACAAGAAGGGGCTCTATCTCCAGATCTACGAGAGCCACTGGGACCCCGGGCGGGGCCACACCGTCAACAGGTCCGTGAGGGCGGTGGGCTACGAGCACGAGCTCAGGGAGTCGGGGATCGCCGACCCGATCGCGCACCTCAGGTCCGAGGTCGACTCGATGAACGCCGAGCGCAGGGCCGAGAGGGAGAGGGGGAGGGTCCGCGAGATATCGGACGCCCCCTCCGAGAGGCACCTCGGCCACTTCGCCCTCAAGGCCATAGACGACTCGCTCGGCGTCAGGGGCGACCTCGCCTTCCCGCGGGTCCCGAGCGGCTTCCGCTTCTCGCTCGCGGACCTGCTCTCCTGCCTGGTCCTCGCCCGGGCGGTGGCGCCCTGCTCGAAGTCGAGGACCTTCCACGACGTGCTGCCGCAGATGGAGGGCGTCGAGGCGGGATTCACGCTCGACCAGCTCTACGACGGCCTCGCCTACCTGGGTGAGGAGTACGAGAAGGTGGTCGAGATCTACAACGCCCGCGTGGGCGGCCTCTTCGGTCGGGACACCACGACCTCCTACTTCGACTGCACCAACTTCTACTTCGAGATCGGCCGCGAGGACCAGCTCAGGAGGAAGGGCCCCTCCAAGGAGCACAGGCCCGAGCCCATCGTGGGGATGGGGCTCCTCCTCGACGCCGACTGCGTCCCCATCGCGATGAGCGTGTTCCCCGGCAACGAGAGCGAGAGGCCCCAGCTCAAGAGGTGCATCAGCCAGCTGAAGGAGAGAAACGCGATATCGGGGCGGACCGTGCGCGTCGCCGACAAGGGCCCCGACTGCGCGGACAACGTCGTCGACGCCGTGCTGTCAGGCGACGGCTACATCTTCTCGAAGTCGGTCAAGGCCCTCCCGGCGAGGGAGCGCGCCTGGGCGCTCTCGGACGAGGGCTGGCAGGACGTGCCCGACGGGCGGGGCGGCGTCGCCTTCAGCCACAAGGCGTCGACCGGCGACTTCGAGTACGGGGTCACGGACGCCGGCGGGAGGAGGAGGGTGGTGGCGCTGCCCGAGAGGCGCGTGGTCACCTACAGCCCCGCCCTCGCGAGGAAGCAGACCCGCGAGATCAACAGGCAGGTGGAGAAGGCCAGGGCCCTCAGGCTCGCGGCGGCGAGGAGGTCCGAGTACGGCGACAGCGCCAGGTACGTCACCTTCGAGCCCGTGGACGGCGAGGGCGAGGTCAGGGAGGACACCAGGGTCGTCGCGACCCTCAACCACGACGCGATCCGGAAGGCGAGGTCGGTCGCCGGGTACAACATGCTCGTGACCTCCGAGACCTCGATGCCGCCCCGCGAGGTGTACGGCACCTACCACCGGCTCTGGAGGATCGAGGAGAGCTTCAGGGTCATGAAGTCCGAGCTCGACGCCAGGCCCGTCTACCTGCAGAGGCAGAGCACGATCACCGGCCACTTCCTCGTCTGCTACCTAGCGGTGCTGCTCGTGAGGCTCCTGCAGGTCAAGGTGCTCGGGGGCCGGTACTCCTCAGAGGACGTGATGGGCCTCTGCCGCGGGCTCGACGTGTGCCAGGCCTCCGACAGGAGGTACGTCAACGTGTCCAGGCGCACCCCGATCATCGAGGAGCTGGCCGCCAGGACCGGCCTGCCCCTGCTGCACTTCAACCTCAGCAAGGGCGACGTCAAGGCGATCTCGTCCTGCACGCTCGGGATGCTCCGGGGCGAGGGTAAGGTCTCCCCGCCCAACGGGAGGCGTTGCAAGGGGGCCTCATAGCACCATAAATGGGAGCCAAATACCAAAGTCAGGTACTAAAGCAAGTCTAGCACAGAAGGGCGTGTCCTGTACAAGAATTGTGGGAGATTCTATGGGAGGTATGCTACAACTGTTGCTGTCCACATGCTCACATCCTACCCGACCCGAACACCCAACACATGAGCAGACCTTACGAGTGAAGTCCGGCGTCCGAGTAGGGCCTCACTCGTTATCCCACGCGAGTTGCGGCTTTCTCTTGCTGTACGCCACGGCCTTACGCAGCGTCGACTCACTCAGGCCCCAGAGCTCCGCAGTTCCGCAGTATAGAGATCGAGTTTTCTTTCATTGTCCCTGCTGGAGTGC
>ERZ773035.928-NODE-928-length-22318-cov-29.912545_pt1 | contig 22318 bp, 18 predicted proteins | sample MGYA00511487_ERZ773035 | MGnify/ENA primary metagenome ERZ773035 (study PRJEB29015, sample SAMEA2737985) | human oral metagenome | biome: human oral; feature: human-associated habitat; material: dental | place: China | collected 2024 ...
AATAACCCAAACGGATAGGAAAACAACAATCCAAAAAAACCACGACAGTTCAAACCTGCTGGACAAGCATCCAACCACAATCAAAGACCATGCTTATCTAACTTGCTATATCGCCGAGAGTATTAGGGTAGCACCAATAATCATGAGCAGCATATCTGATAAGCATGGTGTTTGAGATCTGGCCCATCAAGTCCCCTGGAGTCAATACGCTCGCCAGGGAAAGACCATGCTTAGAACATGTGCGGCAGCTAAGTATATGGCGGACCAGCCCCTAGGACATGTTCTAAGCATGGTTTCCCACCGACAATGCCTCAGCCGATACACCATCGGAACAGAAACCATGCTTATCAGGTGTGCTGCATACGGCATCTTGGGGTAACAGACTAGATAAGCATGGTTTTCAAAAATCACCACATCAAACCCCCAAGAGCTAACACGCCCCAGAATTAAAGACCATGCTTAGAACTTATGCAGCCAGGATTCGTGGGTAACTCAAGTAGCAGCACTTGTTCTAAGCATGGTTTCCTACTGGTCGCAGTTCAAACCTGCAGGAGCCGACTTGGCCTTAGGGTAGAAACCATGCTTATCTAACTTGCTACCTACAGCCAAGGGCCTTGGGTCCTGAGCTTCCATAGCAGCGTAATCAAGATCATCAACCATAAACCCCGCACCATGTCGGCGCATTACAGTGCGCATTACAGCGCGGGGGTTGTGGTGTGAGGTTCGAGGCTGTTTGCATTTATACCTTTGCCTTTATGGCCGGAAGAATCGCTCTTTGCGGCCTAACCGGTGGAGTTTCAGCCATTCCCAGAAACCTTTGGGGTCTTTTTGCTGCACCAGGAAAAACCAGCCGAATCGGGCATATTCTTGCGGCAGGAGGCGGCGCATGCCGGGCTGGTTCATGAGGTAGCCACGGTTTCGGTAGGTGAAGAATCGTTTTCCGGGATTCTCCGGGTATTGGGTGTGCATTTTCCCGCCGAGGATGGGCCGGAATTCTTCGGACCCGTCCGGGTGCAGGTAGGCGGTGGTGAGGCAGGTGCCGAAGGGGAGTCCGGATCGGTGTAATCGTCGGTGGTATTCTACCTCGTCACCCCTAATGAACAGTCGATAGTCGGGGATGCCGATAACCTCCATGGCTCGCGTGGAGATGAGGGCCCCGTTGAAGAGGGAGGCGATGCCAGGGAGGAGGTCGTCGCCCAGGTTGTTGGCAGTGTCACCGACTTCGGTGCCACGCGGGTCGGTGAGTTCGCTGCGGAGGCGGCGCCATTCCAGTCCCCGGCGGAGTGGGAACGCGAGGCGGTCGGGGTTGTCGAGGTTGCAGACCACGGGCGACACCTCGGCCAGGTTGTGGCGGACCGCGCAGTCCTGGAGGGTGGCGAGCACGTCGGGGCCTTCGGGTCGACCATCGTCATCGGCGCACCATACGGCGTCGGCGCCCTGTGCGAGCGCGACCAGGAATCCGTATGCGAATCCGCCAGCGCCACCAAGGTTGGTTTTGCTGGGCAGATATATGCCCCGGTCGCCGGCGATTTCGGCAAGGAGCTTTTCGACGGCCGGGTCGGCGCCGTTGTCCACCACAATAATCCAGTGCACTGGTCGGCTTTGTTGCGCTACCACTTCCAGAGAGGATCTCAAGAGTTCTACCCGGTTATGGGTGACAACAACAGCGGCGACTTTATCGGTGGCGGAAAGAATCATGGTTCTATTGTTTCATATCGGGCGATAGAGGTTGGGACTCATGGGGCTTTCACCTTTCCGTGGGCAGTAGGTAAAGCTGTCTTATATAGGGATTTTGCGTTTTGTACCCCTATTTGTATGCTTATTGGGTATGAACATCACTATCAATAAGCGCTCCATTTTTGCCGTGATCTTGGGGATTTCCCTGGTGGCGGGTGTGACCGCTTGCGCCGTCGATAAGCAAGGGGAGAATAAAAAGCTCACCGTTTTTGCCACGACTGGTTACATTGGCGACGCAGTGAAAAATATTGCCCCCGACGCAGACGTGACCGTCATGGTGGGGCCCGGCGGCGACCCACACACCTACCAACCCACCACCCAAGACACCGAAAAAATCTCCAGCTCCGACTTGGTTTTCTGGTCCGGCCTCCACATGGAAGCCCACATGATTGACCAGCTCAAGTCGCAGGGTGACAGGCAGGTAGCGGTCGCCGAGGCGATCCCCAAGGAAGACCTGCTCGACTGGCCCGACTTGGGCGAAAACGGGGAAAAACTATACGACCCGCACGTGTGGAACTCCACCGAAAACTGGAAATACGTGGTGCAGGCCATCACCGACAAACTCGCATCCACCGACCCTGCCAACAAGGACAAATACCAGGAAAACGCCAAAAAATACGAGCAGTCCATGGACGAAACCGCGGCCTACGTCCGGGAGAAAATCAATGCGATCCCAGAGGACAAACGCATCCTCATCACCGGGCACGATGCCTTTAACTATTTCGGCAAACAATTCGGGCTAGAGATTCGCGCCACAGACTTTGTCACCTCGGAATCCCAAATTTCCCCAGCGGAAATCAAGGAATTGGGCGAATACATTGCCGAAAAGCAGATCAAAACCATTTTCCAGGACAATCTTGCGAACCCGCAGGCCATTAACTCGCTGCAAGAAACCGTGAAGGCCGGCGGCTGGGAAGTGACGATTTCCGACAAGGAACTCTTCGCCGACTCGCTGGGCCCCAACCCGCCGGTCGACACCTACCTCGGGGTGATGAAATACAATGCCGACACCATTTCCGCAGCCCTAGCGAGCTAATACATGGACCCAGCGAAGCCAACAAAAACCGCAGCACCAGTCCCGGTGACCCCATCCACGCAAGCAACCCCGGCAATGTCGGTGACCGATGTCACCGTTTCCTACGGGGCAACCCTTGCCATTGAACACGCCACCTTTACCGTGCCGGTCGGATCCGTCATGGGGCTTCTCGGCCCGAACGGCGCCGGCAAATCCACCATCATCAAAGCCGGCCTCGAACTCATGGACCACACCGGTACCGTGCGGTTTTTCGGCAAACCCCTCGGGGAGGTGCGCCGCAAGGTGGCCTACATGCCGCAGGTTGCCGCGGTGGACTGGGACTATCCCATCACCGTGGAACAGGTGGTCACCATGGGCATGTACACTGAACTCGGCTGGCTGCGCCGCGCCAATGCCGCCCACCGCAGCCGGGTGATGGAAGTCCTCGACCGGGTAGGCATCGCCGAACTGGCCAAACGGCAAATCTCCGAACTGTCCGGCGGCCAACGCCGCCGCGTGTTTGTGGCCCGCATCCTGGTACAAGCCCCGGAACTCTACCTACTGGATGAGCCGTTCGCTGGGGTGGACGCCGCCAGCGAACGAGTGATCCGGGGCGTGCTCCACGAGCTGCGGGACCAGGGCGCCACGATCGTCATCGTGCACCACGACCTATCCACGGTTGCCGAACTCTGCGACCATGTGACCATCCTCAACCGAGAAATCATCGCCACCGGCCCCACCAGCGAGGCGTTCACCAGGGAAAACATCACCAAGGCCTTCGGATTGGGGCTACTAGAATGAGCCTCATCGAGTTCCTCTCCGAATTCTCCTACCGGCGCATTGTGATCGGCACCATGCTCATCGGGGCCTGCTCCGGGGCCATGGGCACATTCCTGTATTTGCGCCGCCAATCACTCATGTCGGACGTGATCGGCCACTCCGCCACCCCGGGCGTGATGGGGGCATTCCTAATAGTCAGCCTGATTTTCGGTGGGTTTGACGCCAGGTCCATGCCGGTGATCGTGGTGGGGGCGCTCATCACCGGCCTGATAGCGGTGGTGCTGGCCAACAAGGTGGCGGACACCACCCGGATCGGAATCGACGCCACCATGGCGGTGGTCTTGTCGCTCTTCCTGGGCGGTGGCCTGCTGATCTTGCAGGTCATCCAGCGCTCCCACATTCGGGGCAAAGGCGGAATTGAGGAACTCATGTTCGGTAACGCCGCCACGCTCACAAACCTAGATGTGCGAACGATCACCGTGGTGACGTTTGTGGTATTTCTCGCCGTCGCGTTCCTGTGGCGACCCATCACCCTCATGACCTTCGACCCAACATTAGCCAAGGTCAACGGCCTTAAAACCTCGGTTTTATCCCCCACACTCTTCGGGCTGATCGTGCTGGCGATCGTGATCGGGGTAAAGGCGGTGGGCCTGATCCTCATGATCGCGTTCGCCGTATTCCCGCCGGCCGCGGCCCGACAGTTTTCTCGAACTGTTGGTCGGATGACGTTTCTGTCCGGCCTGTTTGGGGCGGTGGCATCAGTATTGGGAACCTATATATCGGTGACGATGGGCAAGGTTCCAACCGGCCCGGTCATCGTGCTGGTGCTGAGCGGAATCGTGCTGGTCTCCATGATCGTCGCACCCCGGCGCGGCGCCATGCACCCTGGCGGAGGTGAGCGTCTATGAGTTTTGCGGTATCGGTGGCGTTGCTTGCGGCGGTGGTGTCGCTCACCACGGCGTTGCCCGGGGTGGTGCTGGTGTTGCGTCGACAAGCCATGTTGTCGGATGCGCTCTCGCATGCGGTGCTGCCGGGCATTGCGATTTCGGCGTTGTGGGCGAGCAGCCCGCGCGACCCAATCCTGCTGGTGGGGGCCACAATTGGCGGGGTAGTGGTGATTGCCGCCACGGAATGGTTGCGGGCCCGTGGACGGTTCACCGAGGATTCCGCGACCGGCCTGATTTTCCCAGCGTTTTTCGCCATCGGCGTGATTTTGATCTCCACCAGGTTTGCGGGCAGCATGATTTCGGAGCACACGGTGCTGGTGGGGGATTTGAATATTGCGGCCATGTCCCACTGGATTGTGGGCGGCTACGACCTGGGCCCGAAGGACATGTGGATTGTGGGCGGCGCCGGTTTGGTCACCCTGGTGGTGCTGATTTTGGCCCGCCGGCCGTTGACGATCGCCACGTTTGACCCGGTGTTTGCCCGCACCATTGGGGTGCGGCACCGCCTGCTGGACTACCTGGTGATGGTGTTGTCCTCCCTGACCGTGGTGGTGGCGTTTAATGCGGCCGGTGCGGTGTTGGTGGTGGCGCTCATGATTGTGCCCGCCGCCACAGCGTTGTTGGTCACCCACAGCCAGGGGGCGATGCTGGCGGTCACGTTATTGGTGGCGCTTATTAGCTCTCAGGTGGGGTTTTGGGCTGCCTATAAGTTTAATACGGCGACGTCCCCAACCATGGCGTTTGTCGACGGCCTGATCTTCCTCGCCGTGTGGGTGGTGGTCCGCCTGCGGTCTCGCACGTAGCTTGGCGACGCCCTTACGAGTGCGATTGGGGCGTCAATGAGCGTGAAGACCGCCACCTGCTCCCGGATGGCACTGTTGTCTTCTATGCCAACACCGAAGGTGAGTTTGCGGTATTTCTTCCCCAGGTTATAGCTGATTATTTGCTGCTCGGTGCAAGTTGCATGGCACCCGATTGCGATCGAATGTACATATGGTTGGCCGCTGACCTCGTAGGTCTTGTTAAAGTTTGGTGGTGAAAAGCGGTCCCATTTGATGGACCTTAATTCCGTCAAATAAGGGTCGGTACCTGCTGAAGCTGCGTTCGCGTCGGTGGCGGCAGTTGCTCCGGTTGTGGGCGTTGTGGGCGTTGCTGCTGCAACACTACTGGTTGGGATGGCTGTTGGTGTCGATGCGGGCGGCTCGGCGGTCGTCTGGTTGGAGTCGTTCTTCTTTTTTCATCAGATCATCACATGTAGCCGCTAAGTAATGGCTCATTTTTCTCATGCCTATACTTAAGAAGTAGCACCCAAACCACGACCCGTCATGCCCGTAAAAATAAGGTCGGCGATGCAAAAACCCTACTGATGGCAGTTTCCTCGCTAAGATTGCGCAGAGTTTAATAGAAAGTTTGAACCTATTTTACAACTAAAGAACAACCCCAAAATGATGGGCGGGGAAGATTTCGCTGTGTTTTCCCTTCAATAGGGAGGGAAACAAATAGGACACCACCCAACCCATTGGGCACCCAAACCTATCATCTGGCTGCGTTGCTACCAGCAGAAACGTCAAAAACCGCGATCTAATAGTCGAAAATCATAAATAGCAGGCACCCCCGTTGGCTAGAAACGGAGGTGCCCACTACCTAAATCATAACGTGAAACTTGAAAAAAGCACCTAGTTGGCATCCTTGTTACCTAAAAATAGTTCATTTGATATCAACCAGAGACCTAGGGCGCAAGCATGCGCATCCCCATAACCCAACGCAGACACCGCAAAACCCCAATAGATTTTGCACCCACGGGTAGCAGTTATCCTACAAGTGGATTGGGTACATCCACATACACATCACCTCGCGCCGGGTCCGCCAGCATGCGCAGAAATGCCTTCTGCTTCATCGTTGGCGCCAATAGCTTGTCGACGTCCGCCTGCGGCGGATTATGCTCGGCAATCAGATCGGTCACAATGGACCGGACCAGCTGCCAATAATGGCGCGGATCACCAGGCAGCTGATCTACAAATGCCGCCAGATTGCCGGGAATGGCGGCATAATATCCCTTGGCGATGAACACGTCGTAGTCATCAGTCATGGTGATGGCGCCATCCCGGATGGGTACACCCGTGGCCCGGGGCCGGTAGGTCCGCAGGCCGGAGAAATCCCGAAGGCAGATTCCCTGGTATTGGAAGTCGTCATCCACATACACCAGGGTGTTTTGCAAATGCGCTTCCAAGGCAATGCCCGCATGCCACATGGTGGGCAGCACCGTCGACAGTAGGTCGCGGGCGTAGTGGGAAAAGAACTCCTCCGTCACCGTGGGCAGTCCCCGCAGCGCGGCTGCCGTGATGGCCGTCCGGGGTGTGGACTTGCGGATGAGCGTGCTCAATCCCCGAACCGCCCGCGGATTCGTCTTTGGCCCGTCGTAGGCGCACCCAGCGATCTCCGGCAGCAGATCACACGGCAACCCCAAGCCGGCCAGGTGGGCGGCCACCAGCGGGGTGCCCAGGGCGGAATCCCGCGACATGGACCGCCGCGTCGACGTCAATGTTGCATCTACTGACGTCTTGATGAATAGCCGGTGTCCCGACGTCCCCGGATGGAACGTCAGTGCGGTTCGGAGCGATAGCGTGGGCAGCACCGGCAGCGTTGCCCCCGTATCCATGATCGTGCCGGCGGCGATCTCCCGGGCGAATTCCGCACCGATCACATGTTCCCACTGCCACGGGTGGACGGGAACAATGCGCAGCGTAGTGTTCGGCGTATTCTCGGGAAACTCGGCCCGCAGTATTGCCGTCACGTCCCCGGTCTCGGCGAGCAGATTGGGGTGAACACCAATCAGCTTCAGATTGGTGGGCCGGAAATTTTCCGGCCCGTACAGTGCGGAATCTTTCGCATCAAACCCCAGGCGCAGCTTCGCCAATGGGTGCACATTATGGCCGGTGATCGCCAAGGAGTCGGCAACAACGCCACGCAGCTCCGGGGGAGCGGTGGAGATCAGATCTGCCGGTGACCGGTAGAATCGGAGTCGACGATCGACGACCTGTTTGACATGGGCCAAGGTGGTCACCGCATTATCCACATCGCATTCAGGGAGTTGCGTGAGGCCTTCCACCGCCATGGTTTCGGTGAGGCGTTCGGACACGTGTTCGCGCGCCCACGGGAGCTCGTCGATAAGCGGAACCTGCGGAATCGGATTGGGAATCCGCACGTAATCCTGCTCCGTCACCGCCCCTGACAACCGCATGCCAAACATGCGCTTCCGCGGCAGTATCGGGGGCAGATTATCCAGGGCTATCGTACCCGGATCAATGCCCGCCGCCTCGCACAACCCCAACACCAAATTCGTGATCATCGGATAAATCAGCTTGTCATGGGCAGTATCGCGGTCGCTCAGAAGCGCGGTGCCCTCCAGGAAACCCCAATCGTACCGCTGGCCGAACGCGGAATCGCGCACAATTCGGCACCCGCCGAAATCTCGCACCGTCACCGCATACGGCCAACCATTCCGCAGCTCAATGACCGTGTTTTGTGGGTGCGGCTCCATCGCCAACCCCTGACCTAAGAGCGTGAGCGCCGGCTGGATCAGGATCGTCGACAATCGATCAAACCACTCCGCCGGGGTCGCCCCCGACTCCGCCAAAAACTCCGCGAAGAAATTCTCCCCCGTGAGCGGATTCGTCGCCAACAGGGCCGCCGCCGGAATCCCCCGGGGTGGCACCCGGACGATCGCCCCAAACGAATTTCCATCCGCCTGCGGTACCCGCACCCCCGCCAAGTCCCGCGCCACCCGAAACGCCGGCGTATCGTCGCTGGTGTAGGGGGAAATCCCCGACGTACGCATCAGCTGTTCCGCCCGCTCGGCAATCACCGGCCCTGCCAACGCCGCATACGAAATCCCCCGAATCGCCCCGGTCAGCTGAAACCCTACACTGGTTTTAATGTGGACGCACCCGGTTTCATCGCTCACCCGCAGCGTCCGCACACTCATGAGCGGCTCCGCTGCTATTGACGTGGTCAGCTCCCGCACATCATCGGACAATGCCACCTCCTGGCACGGGTGTACCGGCACCACCACAAACCCCGGCGGGCACTCTGCCGCCAACCGGTCGGCCAGTCCCGGAATCTGGCTGCGAAGCGCCGCAATAATCTCCATGCCCGAGGTGCGCGCCAGCTGTTCCCGAACCGCCACAAACCGCAGCTGAATCGTTTCTACCTGCTCCGGCAGCACATCCTTATAGGCGTCCCCCAGCCCCAGCGACGTTTTCGCGCACGGATGTTTTGGGTGCCCCTCGCACACCAGCTGCTCCATATTGCCTAACGACGTGCGGCTTTGATAGCGTCGCGCCACGCCCTCACGCGCCCGCGCCAATCCCACCACACTATCCGCCAATTCGGCGGCCGCCCGATCAAAATTTGTGGCTGGAACCGTCAATTCGGATCGAAGCTTCCGTAACACCATTACCGGGTCCTCATCTGGGGGAATCGGTGTATCTGCTGGAATCAACTCTTCTTCTCGTAGCGCCGTAATTAACCGTGATCGAATGGTTTGTCGAGCAGCCGAAATATCCATGTCTCTATCACACCATTTCTTCCGCCCCACAGCCAATGCGCAGCTAAATCCCGCATGGGAAAACCGATGAACCGGGACTAGGATAAGGCCATGTTGGAAACTCTATGGCCACCAAGCACCCTCCAAATCCGGGCGGGCGGCCTGCGCATCGTCGCCATCACCGACGAGCACCTACCCCACGTGTGCACCATGACATTCGCGGACATTTACGGCGACACGATTCCCGATCATGCGTTCACCTGGCTTTTCACATCAACCCCCGTGGCCGCGGCCCAATTCCGCTGGTCCAACCGTGCGAATATGAGTTCGAAAGAATGGTCGTTGGACCTTGCTGTTTTTAACGAACATACAGGCGAATTTATCGGTGCCATAGACCTTCGATCCACCAACTTTGCCACCACTCGCTGCATCAGTACTGGTTCCTGGGTGCTCCACAAGCATCAGGGACGCGGCTATGGCACCACCATTCGCCGCGCCATCTGCGAATACGGCCTGGTCACTCTGGGCGCCACCGTCATGCAAACCGTCTGGATAGCCAGCAATCACGCCTCTGCGGCAGTGTCCGCCAAGGTCGGTTACCGGGTGGTTGAGTCGGTCACAGCCCCTGCCGGGCCGAACGGCACTCCGCTACCCGCGGTCCTGGCCGAATTGCGGCGTGACGACTACACCCCCAACCCCGACGTCGTCATTACCGGCCACACCCCGAGCCTCCATGAATTCCTCACCGGAGAACGCCCAGGCCCCGCGCCATCCGAATAATTCAGATGACCATGGCCTGCCGCTGGGCCCGACGAAACCCGCCCAGGAACCGCCAAAACCCATCGGCGCAGCCAGCCCCGCCACAAACTCGCCTCACCCTTATTCAGGGGCGGCGCTCATGTTCTCCGCATCCCCGTTATGCAAATCCTCGATAATGCGTCGCACATGTTCTGCGGCACCCGGACCTTCATAAGATTCAACAATATCTGGGATCGGGCCGGCTTCCCGAACCTCGCCGTGATCTATCCACAGGGCGGTGTCGCAGAGTTGGGCGAGAAAATCATTGGAGTGGGACGCAAACACCAAAATACCGGAGCGTTTCACCAGCTCCTGGAGGCGAGCCCGGGCCTTGGCCATGAAGGCGGCATCCACCGCCCCGATTCCCTCGTCGAGAAGCAAAATTTCGGGCTCAATGGAGGTCACCACCCCCAGGGCCAACCTAATGCGCATGCCAGTGGAATAGGTGCGCAGCGGCATGGAAAGGTATTCGCCGAGTTCGGAAAAATCGGCGATTTCATCCATTTTTTGCTTCATTTGTTTCCGGGTCTGGCCGAGGAATAACCCGCGGATAATGATGTTCTCATACCCGGAGATTTCCGGGTCCATACCCACACCAAGATCGAACACCGGTGCGACCCGGCCGTGGATGTGTGCGGAGCCGCGGGTGGGCTCGTAAATGCCGGACAGCAGGCGCAGCAGGGTGGATTTACCGGCACCATTATGGCCGACCAGCCCCACCCGGTCACCCTCGCGGAGATGTAGATTCACATTGCGTAGGGCCTCAACTACCACGGTGTTGTCCTTATTACGGCCGATGGCGCCGCCGGCCGCCCCGAGGAAGGCCTTTTTCATGGAGCGGGATTTCGCGTCGAAAATGGGGAAGTCCACGCACGCGTTATAAGTATCAATCGAAACCATGAGTCATGTCTCCTTCAAAGTTATACCCAGTAGCTGACCCGGAACCGCCATTGCCGCATGGCGAGCAGGGCGATGATGAGTCCAGCAACGGTACACCCGAGCACAACCCACCAATGGTAGACGGGCAGGTCGGCGCCGATAAGTGGGGCGCGGACAACCTCCATGTAGTGGTAAAGCGGGTTGAGTTGGGCCAGTTTCGCCCGGTCGGAGATGGTTCCGCCCTGGTCTTTCAGGGTTTGAGTCATCCACACAATGGGCGTGACATAGAATAATAGCTGGGTGCCGGCTTCGAGGAGGGGTGCGACGTCCCGGTAGCGGGTGGCTATGATGCCGAAGAACATGGACACCCACACGCCATTGGCAATCAGGAGCATAAGCGCAGGTATGGCCAGGAGGAAATCCCACCCCAATGGCCTAGGGAAAATAACCATGAGGGCAACCCAAATAATCAAATTATGCCCAAGGAAGAGGGTTTGCTTCCATACGAGTCGGTAGACGTGGACAGAGAGCGCGGAAGGCAGTTGTTTAATTAGGCCCTCATTATCAATAAAAACTTGCGCGCCTTCCTTGATACAACCTGAGATGAACGTCCACATGATAAGCCCTACCGTCACATGGGGGAGGAATTGCGCTACCGGAATCTTAAAGAGAACTGAATATAATAGTCCAAGTGCGGCAGCCATCACACCAGTAGCAATGGTGATCCATAGCGGTCCTAGGACGGATCGGCGGTATCGTTGTTTAATATCCTGCCAGCCCAGTTGGAGCCACAGTTCGTGTTGGTGAAAACCACGCACGAGGTCATGCCAGGCGGCGGCGAAAGTCTTTGAACCTGAGGGTTCAGGGTCCAAGTCGGTCGTATTGGTGATGCGGTTGATCTGTTCTGAGAGCGTCACGGACGTAGTAGTCTGCGGCGGTTTTGCCAGTTTTTCTTCATCTTGATGATCCTGCACAGATTTCTAGCTTAGTGGTCTCTGTGCGCACAATGGATACGGTAGGCATACTATTAAAAGGTTGATTATGGACATGCTGAAGGAGTCCCAGATGGTCTTTGACGTAGCGCGAGTGCGTGGTTTGTACACGTCATTAGGCGATGGTTGGACGTATTTGTCCGCTCATGCCCAGCCGCAAATCCCCGAACGAGTGTCGTCTGCGGTGGCCCGCGGATTCCGTCAAGCGCCGGTTGTAGAATATGTGGAGCCCAATACGGGTAATCATGGTAATCATTCTGTTGCCCCCGAAATGGGGAGGCTGGGGGCCGAGTCGCAAATGAAGGCCGCGCGGCAGGCGGTCGCCGATCTTACTGGCACAACTGCTAATGCTGTGATTCTTGCGCCCAGCATTGATGTTCTTTACCAACGGTTGGATACCGCGCTTCGGCCTGTGCTGCGTCGCGGCCAGCTTTTAGCGTCGCGGGCGGATACCCATCAACTCACCAACGATGATATTGCTTATGCCGAACCGGATTTGGGGACCGGTGAGGTGCCGGCATGGCAGTACACGAATCTCGTGACCGGTGACACGCGGCTGGTGACGTTATCGGCGGTGCATCCCCAGGTAGGCACGGTGAACGATGTGTCCCAGATTTCCGAAAACGTTCGGGAACATTCCCGGGCCTGGGTGCTTGTCGACGCCACCGCGTTGGCGGGATTCTCGCCAATCACTATAGATGACCTGGGGGTGGACATGGTGATCGTGGACTGCACGGCCATTGGTGCCCCCCAGGTGGCGGCGTTGGCGTTTCGGGATACCTCAATGTTTCCCCGCATCGACATGGCCGCGTTCCTTGAGGATGTGGCCCCAGGCCTTGTTGCTGGGCTGCCTGCCGCCGTGGATCACCTTGCCGGGTTGGTAGAGCAGGATCATGGCTCCCGGCGGCAGCGGCTGGAAACCAGCCTGTTTGAGGCTGGCCTGTATTTGCGGCGCATGGCCGACTATCTGGCGGACTCGTTGAGCAGCATGACTCGGCTGCATGTGTTTGGGGTGACGGGTGAGATCGCCTATGGGTCGACGGCCACCCGGATTCCCCGAGTGACCTTTTGCATTCCGGGTGTTCCGGCGTCAACGATCCGCCGCCGACTCATAGATAATCGCCTGGTCACCACGGTGGCGAAGCCGGATCCATTACTGTCGGCCATGGGTTTAGAGGACACCGATGGGGCGATCACGGTGGGCCTGGGGCCATATAACACGACCCACGACGTGGATCAGCTCATCCGAGTCCTTGCGTCACTCGCATAAATGTTCGATTAACCTTTTGATGCCTCGTTCGAACAAACGTTCAAAACTAGGGTTCCGGTGACGGCACCGCTGCGGAGCAGTTCGTGGGCGCGGGCGGCATCGGCAAGCGGGAGAGTGGCGTGCAGCTGATGTGTGATGGTTCCGTCGGCCAGCAGCGGCCACACATGCTTGATGGTGTCTGTCACGATTCGGGCCTTGTCGGCGTGGCTGCGTGCCCGAAGCGCCGTCGCCGAAATCGTGCCGCGTTTGGCCAGCAGCTTGCCAATGTTGAGCTCGCCCTTGACCCCGCCCTGCATCCCGATGATGACCATGTGCCCGTCCGGCGCCAGCGCGGTTACGTTCTGATCCAGATATTTCGCCCCAATGATGTCGAGAATCCGGTCGCACCGGTTCTTGAGCACGTCAGCAAAGTTTTCCTCCCGATAATTGATGAGGATGTCCGCGCCTAGGCGTCGACAAGCTTCAAGCTTTTCGACGCTACCAGCGGTGACCGCCACCTGTGCCCCCAAATGCTTCGCCAATTGGATAGCAAACGTGCCAATCCCGCCCGCGCCCCCATGAATCAGGACGGTCTGACCCGCCGCCAACCCGGTGAGCATACCCAGATTCGACCACACCGTGGCCGCCACCTCAACCACCGCGGCCGCCTGTTCATAGGAATAACCTTCAGGAATGGGCAGCAGCTGGCCGGCCGGCACCGCCACATATTCGGCGTAGCCCCCGCCCGCCAGGAGACACGCAACCTTCTCGCCAACCTGACGGTCGGTGTCGCCCGTATCCACGATTTCGCCGGCGCATTCCAACCCCATGATCTCTGATTCGCCTGGTGGGGGCGGGTAATAGCCCGCGGCCTGCAATAAATCCGCCCGGTTCACCCCGGTCGCATGCACCTTGACGAGCACCTCCCCGACCCGCAATTGTGGGGTGGGAACCTCGGCCAATTCCAGGGTTTTATCAGCCGTAACAACTATCGCTTTCATGCTTTTACAGCGTACCGACTTTTTGGTAATCTTTCCTTGTCATAGGGAAGTGTGGCAGAGCGGCCGAATGCACTGGTCTTGAAAACCAGCGATAGGAAACTATCCGGGGGTTCAAATCCCCCCGCTTCCGCCAAGTACAGCCCCCAGCTCGCATCGTACGGTGTGACCTGGGGGTTTATTGTGCTATGCGCCCGCGCCGGAACCATTCAACGTGGCGATGGCTCCCTGTAATGTGTCGACCACCTTGGTGAGCCGGTCGATTTCGGCATCCTTGTCGGCGAGTTGTTGCCGCATAAACCCAAGTTCTTGTTCTGCTAGCTCTATCCTGTGCCGCAGCGAGGCGTCCCCCAGATTATTGGCGGCGATCTGGCCGGAAAACTCCTGCCGGGCCCGCATGAGTTCGTGGTCTTTCTCCCGGAGCGCTTGCTCTAAATAGGCTAGTTTCGCATAGGATATTGCTTAGGTTTTTACTATTCGATGGTTCGTCATTTGTAGGGTTTTGTTTCAGTGAGAAAACTCATGGTGCATACGAAGTGTAAAATATGAGAATAATATATGTAAATTATGGAAAATTTGTAGTAGTGTCTCTATTTGTCCGTTTTTGACGCTAAAAAAGCCTGACCTGCACCAATGCCGATTTTCTTTTTTGAAGCTGTTAAGAATTGACACCTTCTGCAAAAAGGGCTGACCAGCAGAAATGGGGTATACTTTGGCAAAAATGGGGTGAATTTGACCGAAACCGTCTGGAAATCATCCCATTTTTCAAAAAAGCCTGACCTGCACTGATTGAAGAGTTATCCGTAAGAACCCATTGGGGGTTTCGGCGTGATCCAATGTTTTTGATTTTCTTATCTCGTCTAAGCTTGGGGAACGCGGAAACTGTACGCCTTGGTTGTGCTGCTACCATTATGTGTACGGAGCATACTTCTTCTGGGGACTCAAATCCCTAGCCGGTGTATGTCTCGGCTCCCTGAGTGCTGCGGCCGATGGGGGCTGTTGAGTTTGGTCAGCTACCTAAATTAATAGAGCGGGACGCATAGCACACATGTTTGACTAAGCATGCCCACGCGCCCTGTGTACAGGTTTGAGCACCCTCCCAATACCCTCCTTGGATTTTGCGTCCCCAATCCGGCGAGTGCCGCACCCACCAAGACTACCGCGAATAATCGGGGCAGGCGGACAGGGGACAGCGAGAAAGAGGATTGACATCCCTAGGGTGAGGATAAATTGTGTACTACTGTAATGATGGATGTGTCATGCGGATCCATCAGAGGCAGCGTCCAAAGTGAGGGTGTTACCGAATCGGCCTAGTGTATTGGTAGAGTTTTGAAAAACACCCCCAGATTGATATGACGACTCTCACATATTGACGCTAATGGTAATAAATTTCATTTAAGAGATTATATAAGATGGCCGCTACATGAGGGTGGTATTAAATAAACTTATCCTATGGATTATTGGGTTGATTATCCGTCGGAATCCTCCGTGATTTCTCGCATTGTGGGGCTGTGGATGTGGGGGCTTTAAGGGCTTCATTATGCCTTTCGGGTGGCGTCGAGTTTTGCTTCTGCAAGGATAAGAACTTCTTTTACAGATATTGATAATGTGGCGCAGATTGCTTCAAGTTCATCAAGGTTAATTGCCCGAATTCCACGTAATTGCTTTGATAGCTGGGATTGGGAAATACCTGTGGATTCTTGAAGTTGAAGTTGCGAAACATTGTGGTTTAATCGTGCGTCGTTCAGGATCTCGGCGACGATTTTTCCAAACGCTCCAACATCATTTCTTGATCTACTTCCCATGATGTTGAGCATGTCAGTCGCGCTATATGGATGTCAAAGAGATTAATAGATAAAGTTTATTTGGACTGGATTAAATATCGCCAATTGAACTAATGACTTGTAAGTCGCATAAAAATAGTAGAGCAGAGATTTTGATTGCGACACAGAACACATTCCCTCACTAGGGGGTGCTACTCATATTGAGGGCATGAATGTCAAGAATCGTCATGCGGCAAGCATGTGTGGCGGCCATTCAAAAATTGCAAAAATAGCTGATATTCCATAAGTTCCCGAACCTTTGGGCGTCGACAAGCACACACATACTTGTCGACGACCTTACGGCGGAAAACCAGGCCACCCACCGTCGACTAGCGAAACCTATTGCTGTCCCCGGGCCAACTCCGCTTCCTCCAAGAGCGACGTAATCACCTTCGTCTCCCTCGGTAACGCTGCATGCGCCACCGAACCATCCAACACTATAACCTCCCCAAACTGGGAAAACTTCGGATTCACCGTTTTATCCGCCGTGGAAATCACCGAATACACCTTCGTAGCAGGATCCACGTCATCCACCTCAAACGGACCCCGTAAATCCTCATACGCCTGTCCAAACAACTTCACCATATGCTTCCCCTTCGTCGGCAACCCCCGCCACGGCGTGCCCAAACCAATGATTGTTGACACCTTCCCCACAAACTCCGGCTGCCGCAACAACTGTAGTCCGATAATCCCACCAAACGAATGGCCCACTATGTCAAACGACCGAAACCCCTCACAAATGGCCGTCACATCCCGAAGCCCATCGACAAACGCGCCCGTACCATAATGCGCATAATCGGGAGCTATAAACGGCCGCCCTATCTCATTCAGCGCCACCGCCAACGCCCCAAACGCCTTCGGGGTGCTATATGCGCCATGCAGCAACACCACAGGCGTACCACTAGCACCAGTCGATGACGGCAACGCCTTACGCGGATCCAACCGCGGAATCCAGTCGAACAAAGCCATTATTCCTCCTTGCGGGCGGCAAGTAATTGTCGGGCAGCACGCTGCATATCTGCGATCGAAAAGTCTGGCACATATGCAGCACTCACCGCTAATCCTATCGCTGGAAGAGTCGCAGGGTCGGTATACACCAGGAACCACGGCGCATATTCTGGCAAAAATTTTCGCTTAAACGACGCCAAACTACGGAACCCATACAGCGGCTCCAACGTCCGACCCAACACATCCGTCACAATATCCAGCGGATTCTCCTCACCAGACGCCTCATGCGCCAACGGTGCACCCGACAAAGAAATCCAGCCCAAACCATCCTCATGGGCCTGCACCAAAGTTTCCGCAATCAAAAACTCCACCACCGGCCTAAACCCAGACGGATCCCGCCGCATGAAATCCAACATCCACCCGGCAAGCGCCCCATCCTCATACACCGGCAACCAACTCGTCACCCCATGCAAATTATCGTGCTCATCCAATGCCAACATCAACCGCACCTCCGGGTCATGCAATGTGGACAGATTCCCCAACGTGAACCCCATCTCCGGCAGTGACTTATCCGATACCCACTCTTCCGATAACGCCCGAATCTGGCTACGAATCATCGTGCCGGCATCATTCCACGTGGTCCACACCGCCCGAATCCCTTCCTTACCAGCACGATTCCGGGCAGTCCGCACATCCTGAAACTTCTTCCCCCGAAACGTCACCAACTCCGTCGAAACAATCGACTCCTCAGCCACCTGCAGCTTCGACGTACCCGGCCGGCCCGCGGCAAACTCTGCCCCCACTGAATACCACGCTAACGTCCACCCCTGCTGCTCTGCAAACTTCCCAAACTCATCGGCAAGTGACTGGGCTGTGGCATCACCCGAATTCACCACCGGCTCACCCAACGTAAGCACTGTCGACGAATGCAGCCGATATGCCACATAACCAGCGCCATCCTTGGCTTCCCACACCAAATTGCCCGGCCACAATGTCATCCACGACAAATGATCCCCACCCCGACCAGTCGTCAAAATCTGGTGCATCCGCTGATGCTTTGCATCATCCCCCAACTCCACATGTGTCGACCGGCACGCAATATACAAGAAAACCGCAACCGCGATCCCCAACACCGGGCCCGGCCACAACCCCAGCCACCAGCCCAACTGGTCCGCCGGATGAATATCCGCCGTAAACACCCTCGACAACACCGGCGGCAATAACACCACCCGCAAGGCCTTTATCGTCCCCAACAGCGACACATGCGGCTCAAAATGATCCCGCAACGCCATGACGCTCCCAACCCACAAACAACACACCAACACCGCAAACGACGAAATGCGCAATACCAGCAGCTTTGTCGTGCCATGCTCCGCCGGCGCCCGGAAATCCCGCCAATACACAAGCAACACCACAATGAGCACCAACCACGGCAACACCGTCAGCAGCCCATACGAAACCATCAGATTAATAGGAATATCCGTTTCCAGCTTCGTAATCCGAGATGCCTCAAACAGCAACCCCGCAATCGTCGCCCACAAAAACACCTGGGCACCCCACCAAGCAATCCGCCGGCCTCGGGCCAATCCGATCGCCAACACCACCGCAATAATCAACGGCACCAGATTAAAAATCGCGCCCAACACCCCGGCCTCACGCACCGTCACCGGGCTCTCCTCCCACGTGAGCAGATAAATCCGCGACAATGGTGCATCAGAATCCGGATTCACCGACGTCATCAACGGGCCTGCGGCAATCATCACAAACGCCGCGGCAATGAGCAGCCGAAACTCCTGAAGCGAACTCCGCCGCAACGAACCCCGCACCGGCGTCCGTGACATCACAGCCCCAGCAACCACAGCCATCAGCCGCGCCACATCCGCGGCTGAACCCGAATACAACACCATCGACCCGGTAATCACCAACAACACCACCAACAGGCGGCGCCGCCACAACCTACCAAAATGCGATGACGCTACCGTCGCCACCCCAAACACCCACGGAATCTGCGACAAAAATGGCTCGGTCAACCATGCCTTCGCCCACGACGACCGGCACACCACCATCACATCCCGGGTCACCAGCATGCCAATCACCGAAAACACCTGCAACACCAGGCCAAACCCCAAATACTGGCGGCTCCCCAACATGTATTCGGCGGCGCTCCCCAACACCGCCAACACCACCGTGGCAATCAACAATGCTGGGAAAGTCTTCTCCGTCAACCCGGAAGTGAAAAACCGCCATGACTGGCCCGCCATATCCGACGTCAACCCATAGGCCCGCTGCGGCGACGTGTTGCGGGCCAATAGCCACATCACCCACGCCACCACAATCAACACCGATGTGATTGGCACCCGGCGCGCCACCTGAATAATCCACGTCACATGCCGCAGGTATGCGAGTAGTTTTGCCCGGGCAGCGCCGGGGGCAGCGGTTGTGTTGTCGGTGTTATTGGCGTTGTTGGGTGCCTTGGCGGCTGCGGCGTCCGCGGAGGCACCCTGATCCTGTGACCTCTTGGTTTTCCGAAGCGACTGCATCAACGATTTCATGCTGCCCGCCCCTTGGTGCTAGCAGCCGTGGTGTTGGTGCTGGTGGCTTCGGCGCCGCTGTCAGCGCCCTTGTCGGCCCCGGCAGTGAGCCCACCCCGCGCCGCCGCAAACGGCAATGTTTGACCAAACCCCGTCCGCCACACCCGGGCCGTATGGGAACCGGGAATCTCCGTGTACCGCGAATCAATCCCAGCATTCTGGGCAATCTCGTGAAGCTGACGAAGCGCCTGCTGCGAATGCTCATCGGCAGTGCCGGCAATAAACCAGCCGGCCAACCGCCGATATTCGGTCCGGCGCTCTGGAGTGGGATGTTGTAATAAATTCATTGGATTCACGGCCTGAAACGCTGCCTCGTCATTATTGAAGAACATTTTTAGAGTAGTCGTATGGTCCTTATATATGGGCTCGCCCTGACCAGCATAACTAATGAAAGTACCGTACGAGCTAGGCGAATTTGTCACCACTTGAAGCGCACAAGTACCCCCATACGATAGCCCCCCAATGGTCCAGTGATTCTGGTCACTGTCTACGGTGAACATGCGTTTGATGCCAGTTGGCACGTCGTCGGCAAGCCAGGTGTGCACCTTATATTCCGGGCCATCAATGCATAACGGGTTGCCGTTGGTCGAACCGGTGGCGTCAATGGAAAACACGATCGGCGCCACCCCATGGTGCGCGGCCTGGAAACTCTGCAACGCTGCCTGGGCATTCAGCGGCCCAAACCATTGCCCCGGCGAACCGGGATTGCCCGCCATCATCACCACCACCGGCAGGCGCGCCCCCGACCAATACGCTGGCGGGATGTAGGCGAGCGAGGTGCGCGCCGGGAATCCGCTTTTCGACGCCGGGATGTCCACGCTCACCAGCGCCCCAACCGGATTGCCGTCGATGGTGGGGGCGGCCTGTTGGTGTTGAAATTCCTGGTAGGTGAGGGGCACGATGTTGCGGCTGGGGAGCAGGTCGGCCAGGGTGGCGTATTGGTCGTAAGCGGCATTGGTGAGGCCCATGGCTGGGAGGATGGTGGCGGCGATGGCGACGATGCCGCGCTTGTTGATGCTCAGCGGGATGATGAATGCCAGGAGGGCGATGCCCGGGTAGAGGATGGGCATCAGTTTTTCCATGTACGGGATGATGATGACGTCGTAAAGCAGCCAAAAAGCGCCGGTAAACAGTGCACTTATCAGTGCGGCTCGAACGAGTATACGATAAGGTCTGCGCCAGGCCACCCAGACGGCGAGGGCCACAAGGGCGGCGAGAAACAGCGTGACTGCGGCCAGGTTAGTGATGGGAATGCTGAGCCATTGATAAACGTGTGCCATAAATTAGTCGGTGATTACGCCTACAATCGCTGTCACAATGCTGATAATGACGCTGCTTATTACGGCGTCCCAAAACGAATCCACGGTGAGCCCAATGCCGAAATGGTGGGCGACTTCGGACGCAACCAGCAGCGTGACAGCATTGACTACCAGGAGAAACAGCCCGAGGGTGAGGATTGTGAAGGGGAGGCTGATGATCCGCAGTACCTTTCCCACGGTGGCTTGGACCACACACAGTACGGCCCCGGCGAGGAGGAAGACGACGTAATAATCGTAGTGCCCGTCGCCGACCAGCGTGTGTGGGGGCATGGCCAGATTGATGCCTGGCACAAAATAGATGGCGCACCACAGCGCGAGGGCGAGCGTGATGATTCGGATTGCTAATCGTCCTAGAGTTCCCAGCATTATTATCTCCTAAGCTATTGCGTGATTGAGTTCCATGCTGCCAGAAATCGGTCGGCCTCCGCGTGGTCGGTGACAGTGATGCGCACGCCCTCGGGGAAGGCCCGGATGATAACCCCCTGGTCGGCAAGCTGTTGCGCTAATGTGGTGGCGGTTGCGGTGGTTTTGGTAGGGAGCCACACGAAATTGGCTTCGGATGGTATGGCGCCAATGGCTCGGGCCACCCGGTCGCGCTCGCTCACGGTTTCGTTCGTGCGTTCGAGAAGCTGCGCCGCCCCCGCCAGACTGGCAATCGCCCCAGCCTGTGCGACGGCACTCACCCCAAACGGGATCGCCACCTTATTGAGCGCCGCAATGATCGCCGGATTACCGAAAGCGTACCCAACCCGCACTCCCGCCAGGCCGTAGGCCTTGGAAAACGTTCGCAGCGCTACCACATTTTCATGCTTTACGACGACTTCCGTCCCCATTGGCGTGTCCTGGGTGCGCACAAATTCAAAATAGGCCTCATCCAAGGCCACCAAGGTGGTGGGCGGCACCACCGCCATAAACTCTTCGAACTTCCGTTTGGTGATGGTGGTGCCGGTGGGATTATTCGGATTACACACAAACACCAGCCGCGTGGCCGGCGTGATCGCCGCCGCCAGGGTCGGAAGATCCACGCGATGATCCGCCGTGAGCGGCACCGACCTCGGGGTGGCCCCCGCCACCCGGGCAAAAATCGGGTACGCCTCAAAGCTCCGCCAGGGAAACACCACCTCATCCCCAGTTGCGCAGGTGATCTGCACCAACTGCTGACACAAGGCCGACGACCCGCACCCCACCGCAACCTGCTCCGGGCGCAGCTTCAGGTGCTTGGCGATGGCATGAACAAGATCCGTGGCTCCCATGTCGGGGTAACGATTCGCCGCGGCGGCCGCCTCCGCCATGGCTGCCACCGCGGCCGGCAGTGGGGGATGGGTTACTTCATTGCTGGAAAGCTTGAGTGCATCGGCCAGTCGCTTTCCCGGAACATATGAGGGAATCTCCGATATGTCAGCACGTACTATCATGCAGCACATCATAATCCGCCCACCAGCCTGACGAGATCAGATAAGTTCAGATGAGGCGGGGGTATATACATAACCAGCCTGTTTGTAACTAAAACGTCCGTTGAGTAACATTACTCAAGATTCAAAAATTTGAATTGGAGACGTGCCAGAGCGGCCGAATGGGGCTCACTGCTAATGAGTTGTCCTCTTAACGGAGGACCGGAGGTTCAAATCCTCTCGTCTCCGCCACGCGCCCGTAGCTCAACGGATAGAGCATCTGACTACGGATCAGAAGGTTGGGG
>ERZ773035.930-NODE-930-length-22317-cov-5.859402_pt1 | contig 22317 bp, 22 predicted proteins | sample MGYA00511487_ERZ773035 | MGnify/ENA primary metagenome ERZ773035 (study PRJEB29015, sample SAMEA2737985) | human oral metagenome | biome: human oral; feature: human-associated habitat; material: dental | place: China | collected 2024 ...
TCTTCGTCACATAGTGCGAAGCAGGAAACACCATCGAATGCGTGCGCTCGCCGTAAATCTCTCCGGTCAGGACGTCGAACTCAAGGATGCGCTCAACCTCGTCGCCAAAAAGCTCGATGCGCACGGCGCGGTTATTCCATCCCGCAGGAAACACTTCGATGACGTCGCCGCGCACGCGAAAGCGGCCGCGCTCAAAGGCGATATCGTTGCGCTCGTACTGAATGGCGACGAGCTTTCGCAAGATGTCCTCACGCGCGACCGTCTGCCCCTTATGCAGGGACAAGACCATCTCGTGGTAGCTCTCTGGCGAGCCGAGACCGTAGATACACGAAACGCTCGCGACGATGATACAGTCGCGCCGCTCGAAGAGCGAGCACGTCGCCGAGTGTCGCAGCTCATCGATCTCGTCGTTGATCGACGCATCCTTTTCGATGTATGTATCCGTCGAAGGAATATACGCCTCGGGCTGGTAGTAGTCATAATAGCTGACAAAATAGCCGACATAATTCTTCGGGAAGAACGCCTTGAACTCGCTCGCCAACTGTGCCGCCAGCGTCTTGTTGTGCGCGATGACAAGCGTCGGCTTCTGCACGCGCTCAATCGTCTTGGCGATCGTGTACGTCTTGCCCGTGCCCGTAGCGCCGAGGAGCACCTGCGCCTCCTGCCCGTTCTCGATGCCCGCCGCCAGATCACGGATCGCACGCGGCTGATCCCCCATCGGCTCAAAAGGCGCCGAAACCTCAAACGGTATCTCCTTGTCAAACTCCATCGTATTGAGCTTAGGCAAAATCGCCATGCGTGCGCCTCCCCTGTGCAATCTATTTCAACTGTCCATAATATCCAAAAGCTGTTTTGGTGTAACGATATATGGCCTTTCAGGAAAATGCTTCATGTTTCCAGTAACGAGATATGCTCCATCCAAGCGCTTTTCCATGACGACTTTATAAAAAGGTATATCTTTCATATCAGGCAAAATAATATCAATCGGCCTTGCCTGCACAAAAATGCCGAATCGTTCCATGAAAGACAGCAAATACTCTATCTTCTGCGGAGAAAATCCAAACTTCTTGCGTTCTAAAACCTCTCGATACTCTTTCATGATTACATCGCTGTACAACGGAACGATTTCTCCTGTAATCATCCTGCCAACAACCTGCACAGTAGCAGCGTCATCTTTAGAAGACAGCAACGCAGACACCAGTACATTCGTATCAATCACAGCAAGGCAAGTCATTTCCCTGCTCCCTGTCGAGCCATTTCAATCTCTCGATTGATTTCTTCCAACGTCATATCAACCGCACCGCTTCTCTTTGCTTCTTGGCGAAGAGTCATGAACGCCTGCATAGCGCCCTCCCTCGTCAACTCCGTCTCCAACGAAGAGATTTCAAAAGGTATCCTGCGCTCTCGTACCACAGCTCTGACAAACACATGGATAGCGGTCGCCATATTCATCCCAAATTCCTGGCACAATCCCTCAAACTGCCGCTTGAGCCCCTCTTCCATCCGCACGCTGAATGTTGTCTGCGCCATATTGAACACCCCCCTTGAATATCCAAAAGCATACATTCCCTTGCCGCACCTGTACGGCTCTGTTCTCGGCAAATATCTACCTTCATTATAGCGAACGGGCAGAAAAAATCAACCGCGCTGAAATTGCTCTTTTTCGATCTTAGAGGAAAAGAGAACGCCGAAAAACCGTATTTCTCATAGAAAGCGGCATTCTTGCTCTCTTCCTGCATAATTTCAAAATACAGAATACGTAATCATACGATGAAAAGAGAGAATCCCCTGCCTTTGGCACACAGCCCAAACAGGGGATTCTCTTGCTTGCATCAATAGTATTCTATTGGCATCCTATGGTCGATGTACATGCTGTACTCAGTTGGGTAGAGCGTTGGGCGCTGCGAAAATGAAATGGTAGACATCAACGCCAGGAACACGCATGCTGCCCAGATCGCGCACGGCGCCCATGGATTTCCAAGTGCTGTAGATGACTTTGTTCGGCGTGTACACTTCCACGCCGTTGCTCAGTTCCGCAGCGATTTCATGAGCCGCAGGCGGACCCGAGCGAGTGCACCAATATTCGGTGTAGCTGCTGCCATTCTTCACGTAGACAGAGGAGCGCGCCTGATCGGTGCATTTCGTCTTCATGACGGTCTCACTGATCGAATAGCGCTCCACTGAGGCGAAGCAAAGGCTTGACGAGAGTAACAACATAGCAAACGCCGCAGAAATTACTTTCTTCAGTTTCATAATGGTTCCCTCCTTTGAAAATTTTAAAATCAATCCGTGCGCCAACTTCTCTAGAACACCGGATGCCTGCCTTCCTTATATCATACTATTAGGCAATGAGCATCCTATCATAGATGAAAAATAGAAAAATTTTTAACTTTTCAATATTTAACATAAATATTTATTAAGAACGAATATTGCTAAAAGCCTCCAAAAATACATTCTAGCAGAAATGAAAAACACCGCTCCGAAAAGCCGAATCATCGCCTCTAGACGCGGTGCATCCTCTACAAATCCATATCCAGACCTTCATTCTGGCTGCCCATGCGGTAGCCGCGAAGATCGAGCGTCACATAGGTGAAGCCTGCCAACCGTACAGCATCTTCCATCTCTTCCCGATGCCGCCAGAAAACATCGAACTCCGCCGGCTCGATCTCGATGCGTGCGAGTCTGCCGTGACAGCGCACGCGAAGCTGACCATGGATGTAACGGCGCAGGGCATTTTCTGCGGCTTCCACCGCACGAAGGCGCTCCCTCGTCAATTCGATACCATACTCGATGCGCGAGGCTAGACAAGCGGCGCTGGGCTTCGACCATACGGGGACGCCCCATGCTTTCGCCGCTTCACGTATATCGCGCTTCGTCCACCGCGCTTCCTTCAAGGGCGAGGCGACGAAAGGAGCAAGCTCTTCGATCGCGGCGAGTCCTGGGCGATAGTCTCCCGCATCGTCAGCGTTCGTGCCATCGAGGACACGTCGGAAGCCATGTTCCTTCGCCCATGCGACCAACATTTCAAAGCGGCGCTTCTTGCAGTAGTAACAGCGGCGCTCGTCGTTCCTTACGACGTCGGATGAGGCGAGGTCGTCTGCCGGTAAAATCGTCAGGGGAACGCCCGCAAGAGCCGCGCAGCGCTTCGCGTCCTCTAGCTCCCTCTCGGCCAAAAGCTCAGATGCAGCGGTAGCGGCAACGACATGCGCCGCGCCGAGCGTGCGCACCGCCGCCACGAGCAGGACGGCGCTGTCGACGCCGCCCGACAGGGCGACGGCGGCAGAACCGTAGGACTGCAGAAGGGAGGAGAGTGTTTCCTCTTTTTCCTTTTCCATCATTCGCCAAGCCGCTCGCGCAGATCGTCGAGTGCTTCTTGGCGCACGCGCTTCAGCGGAATTCCCTCACGCGCAGCAATCTCGCGGCAATCGTCATACTCGGGCGCGAGCGAAACGATCTTGCCGCCGTAGGCGCTGACCTTGCAGCGCACCTTGCCGTGCGGCGTATCGACGAGTGCCGTATGGCGCACAGCCTCAACGCGCTCATCGACGTGCAGCACGCGCATGCCAATGCTCGTCGTCTCGGAAAAGAGCAGAGAAAGGCACTGTGCCCTCTTGTCCTCCTCCACGAGAACGGACAGCATGTGCGCTGGGCGATTTTTCTTCATGTAGATAGGTGTCGTCCAGACATCGAGCGCACCGAGGGCGAAGAGGCGCTCGCTCACATAGCCGAAGAGCTGCGCGTCCATGTCGTCGATGTTTGTCTCGATGAGTGAGAGATCGCGCTTGCCACCGCTCTTGCACTCGCCGATATAGAGCCGCACAACGTTCGGCAGTTCGAGATCCCACGTACCCGCACCGTAGGCGATGCACTCCGTCAGAAGATCTGTGGGCACATGATCGGAGAACTCAGCGAGTGCGGCGAGGACGGCGGCGCCCGTCGGCGTTGTCAACTCCTTCACCGCACCTTCATGATAGGTGGGAAAAAGCCGCAGCAGCTCCGCCGTCGCGGGCGCGGGCACCATCATCCGTCCGTGCTGCGTATGCACGGTGCCGCTTCCCGTATTCACGCGGGAAACGAAAATTTTCTCGATTTCAAGATAGTCGAGGCAGATCGCTGTTCCCACGATGTCGACGATGGAATCGACAGCACCGACCTCGTGGAAATGCACGTCCTCTGGCCTCACACCGTGCACCTTTCCCTCCGCCTGCGCGAGAACGCCGAAGATCTTGAGGCTCATCTCCTTGACTTCCGCAGAAAGCGACGAGCGCTCCAAGATTGTGCGCACATCATGCATCGTACGATGGTGATGCTCATGACTATGCTCATGTGCAGGCACAGCTCCTTCATTTGCATGTCCGTGGTCATGCTCGCAGCTATGTTCATGCGCATGGTCGTCTCCTTCCCCATGCTCGCAACAATGCCAATGCGTTGCGCCCAAAAGTTCGACGTCGACATACGTCGCGGCAATGCCGTTCTTCTTCACGGAACTAACCTTCAAACGAAACTCTTCCGCCATCGGCAGGCGGCGCAGCTCGGCTTCCAGCGTTCCCAGCGGCATGCCCGCCGCAAGGAACGCGCCGAGCAGCATGTTGCCGCTCACTCCTGAAAAACAGTCCAAATATATCGCTCTCATATTTCACCTCGTCTGATTGATGCGGCTCGCCATCGCGCCCGCACCGAAGCCATTGTCGATATTCACGACGGCGACACCTGTCGCACACGAGTTGAGCATGGAAAGAAGCGCCGTCAACCCATGAAACGATGCGCCATAGCCCACGCTCGTCGGCACGGCGATGACGGGACGCGCGACGAGGCCGCCGACGACGCTCGCGAGTGCCCCCTCCATGCCAGCGACAACGATGACGACATTCGCCGACATAAGTTCCTCCTTATGGGCGAGCAAGCGATGGATGCCCGCGACGCCAACGTCATAGATCGTTCCGACGTCGTTTCCCATGAGTCTTGCTGTCAGCGCCGCTTCCTCGGCAACGGGGATGTCGCTCGTGCCCGCCGTGAGGACGAGTATGCGGTGCGCCGCATCCTCGCATCGCACCTTGCGCTCGACATAAACGATACGCGAAACCTCGTCGTAGTGCGCCTCAGGCAAGGCGGCAAGCACCGCCCGCGCCTTTTGTGCGTCAACACGCGTCGCCATGACGTTGCCCTCGCTCTCGGCGAGCAGCGTCTTCAAAATCTCGGCAATCTGCTCTGCCGTCTTGCCCGCGCCATAGACGACCTCAGCAAATCCTTGACGTTTCTCGCGTCCCGTATCGACGGCAGCGAAGCCCAATTCCTTCTGCTCCACGAATCTCACCTCATCCTATGAATCTTCCTGCGCAGGAAACCTCGCAGGAAAATCTGCGGCTTCTCTCCGTCGCATAGACAAAAGGCGCTGCCTTGCACAGCGCCTTCTTCTCCGTTCATCAGCCTCTGGAACCGTGATTCAGATCGTCCTTTGCCTGCTGCACGACCTGCAGCGCGTTGCCGAGGTTGCCGATCAGATGGTCAAAGACCTGGTTCGCATATTGGTCGGCATCGTCTCTAAGCTGTTTTGCATTCGCCATGGTCTTTTCCATGATCTCGCGCTCCTGCTCCTTCGTCTGCTGCATGATCGCCTTGGCCTTCTCTTCTGCCTGCATGACGATCTCGTTCTTGTCGACAAGCTCCGCCGCGTACTTCTTCGCCTTCTCGATGAGTGCCGCAGCTTCGTCGTTCGCACGATCGAGAATCTCCTGACGCTCCTGCATGACCCGCTCCGCCTTCTGCAGTTCCAAAGGCAATTCGCGGCGCAACTCGTCAACAAGGTGGATGAGATCCGTCTCGTCAATGAGGCTCTTGTTCATCAAAGGCATGCGCCTCGACTCGACAACAAGATTTTCTATGGAATCCAAAATATTTTTTACAGCCATATTTCTGCCCGCCTTCTTTTCAAGAATATTGATATAAGGAAACATCTTCCTTCAATGATTTGTATCTTCAAAATGCCTATTTATAGCTAATTCTACACACTCGGGCACAAGTCCTGTCACGCGCCCGTGAAAATTTGCGATTTCCCGCACGCCCGAAGAACTGACGAAGGAATAGCGCGGATCCGTGAGCAAAAACACCGTCTCGATGTCGGGCGCGATGTACTTAAGCATTTGCTCCTGCTTCTGCTCATACTCATAGTCCGTGACGGAACGCAGGCCGCGCACGATGACGGTCGCTCCTACGCTGCGCATGTATTCGGGCAGAAGCCCTTCGAAAGCGCCGACGCGCAAGTTCGGGATGTGGCGCGTCGCCTCTTCCAAAAGTTCCACGCGCTCTTCTACCGTGAAGAACGGCGTCTTTCGGATGTTGTGGAAAACGCCCACGATGAGCTCATCAAACATGCGGCTGGCGCGCTCGAAAATATCGACATGCCCGTTCGTCACAGGATCAAAACTCCCCGAGCATACAGCCTTGATCATCGGGATTCTCCTCCTCGCCCTTTGCAGCTCGCGTGAAAAAGCGTAGCTGTGTCGTCCTGCCATAAATCTCCTCGCGTACGCAACGGAGATTTTGCAGCGCCGGAAGCGCCTCCTCCGTGCCGTGCTCCACGATCATGCAGCCATCGGGCGTGAGCAGACCTCCTCTATCCACAGAAGAAAGAGCCTTCTCCCAAAGCCCCCGTCGGTACGGCGGATCGCAGAAAATCAGGTCGAAGGAACGCCCCAGAGCGCCAAGGCGCGCCAAGACGCGCAGAGCATCAGCACGCACGACCTCAGCATGCTCTAAAAGCCGCGTCTTGGCGGCATTTTCCTCGATCAGAGATGCCGTCTTCTCGTCGACAAAGAGTGCCGACGCCGCACCGCGGCTCAAGGCCTCGAGTCCCAGAGCACCCGTCCCAGCGAAGAGATCGAGCACGCGCGCCTCTTCGACACGCCGTCCGAGGATATTGAAAAGCGACTCCTTGATGCGGTCTGCCGTTGGCCGCGTAGCCTCGCCCTTCGGCGTTTTCAGGCGACAGCCACGCGCTGTGCCCGTGATGATACGCATAATCTCACCTCAAAGTCAAGGATGACCTTTCATATTCTATCATATTTTCTTCGTTTCGTGAACCGCACTATGCTATAATATTGAAAAATCGAATTGTTTTAGGAGGAACTTCCTTGAAAAAGCGACTTCTGTATTTCATCGTCCTCGCGCTCTGTGTCCTTTCGCTCTTCCACGCTTTCTTGCGCCCTTCTTACGGCGGCGCACCGCTCAACGCCGTGCGTGAAAAGATGGGGCGCATCGTTCTCGTGCCGCTCGACGGCAGACCACCGTGCCGCCAACTCGTACTCGACACCGCCGATGTCGCAGGAACAGAGATTGCCGCCCTGCCCTACGAGATGCAGGACTACTACACGATGCCGGGCCAAACGAAGGAGGCGCAGAAGTGGCTGCGTGAAAATCTGGCGCAGAGCGACGCCGCCGTCATCTCCATCGACCAGCTTCTCTACGGCGGTTTGCTCGCAGCACGCGAGGCGGACAAATCGCCCGACGAAATCGAGGCCTTCATCGCCTATCTGCGCGAACTACACGCCGCACATCCGACGGTTCCCCTCTACGCCTTCTCCATCCTGCCGCGCATGATTCCGCCCGCGAACATCGATGACTATTACGACAACAAATACCTCCTCGCTTACTCGCGCCTCGCCGATCGCTATGCGCTCTGCGGCAACCCCGAGGATGCGGCGAAGATGCAGGAACTGGAAGAGAAGATCAACCCCGCAAGTCTCGCGCAGTACCTCGCGCTCTTCGAGCAAAACGAACGTCTCTCCCGCGCTCTCATCGAACTTGTCAAGGAAGGAACACTGGAACGACTCCTCATCGGACAGGACGATGGTGAAAAGTACAGCATCCCCAACATCGAGAAGCGCCATCTGCAGGCTTTTCTCATCGAAGAACAAATTCCAAAAGAAAAAGCTGCCATCGTCCACGGTGCCGACGAACTCGCGCTGACGCTTCTTGCTGCCATCTCTGCCGCAAAAAACGGTCACCATCCGCAGATCTTTCTCGATTGGAATGACGAATCAACGCCCGACGAAATCCTGCCCTTCATGGCAATTTCTCTGCGTGAAACGGCGCGGGAAAAAATCGCTGTTTTCGGCGGCGAATGCACGGCTTCCGCCGCGAGCGCCGACTTCGTACTCTTCATCAGCGCAGGCTCGGAAGAAAACCTCTCCTCGCGTCGAAAAAGCGTCGAACGCATCGAAAGATATCTCGCCTCGGGCACGCCCGTCGCTCTCGTAGACCTCAGCCGCCACTTCGCAGCCGAGGAGACGCTGCTGCCGCTCCTGATCGAGCGCGGTACTCCCATCGAAGGGCTTCGCTCTTATGCCGGATGGAACACGGCGAGCAACTCCATCGGCACAGCACTCTCGCAGGCAGCGATTTTTACCGCCGCACGCGAAAAGGCGGCGACGCGAGATGAAATCCTCGCACTTCACGCAGCGAATCTCAAACTGCTCAACAATCGTTTCTTGGAAGACTATTTCTACCTCAAAGACGTCATCACTCTCGTCAATACGAATCTTAAGAAAAACGGCACAAAAAACGTCTACGACCTCGACTTGGAACGCGACTACCTCGCGGCAACTGCGATGCTCCGAAAGGCGATGGGCGATCGCCTGCAGACCTTCAAGAGTACAAAAGCTTGCCGCCGCCCCTTCCGCGTCCATCTGCCCGGCGGAGAAAGCGCCGAACTCGCCGTCTACGACCTCCAAACCGACATGAGCTTCCCATGGCCGCGCACCTTCGAGATCTATTTGGAAACGACACCCTTCATAGCCGTGCAGTGACGGTTCAAGGGAACAATTCTGCATGAGACGTCAAAACCTACGAATATGAAAAAACCGCCGAACGAAATCGGCGGTTATATTTTTAAATGGCGGAGTGGAGAGGATTCGAACCTCCGCTGCAGTTGCCCACACTAACGATTTAGCAAACCGTCCTCTTCAGCCTCTTGAGTACCACTCCATATGCGATTGACGCGCAAGCTACGGAAAATCTGTCCGCAAGCTTACGACATAAGATATAATAACAGACCCATGCCGCCTTGTCAACCGAAATTTTCCGTAAGCTACATGATCTCCTTGTGCCTGCGCTGCCAGCCTGGCAGAAGCCTGCCCGTGCTCCACGGCTCCATGACCTCGCGGCTGCGGTAAGGCCGTGCTCCCCAGCGTGCGGGAATTTTCTTGCCGAGCAGCTTTTCCAGACGCGCGGCGATTTCCCGAAGCGATAGCGCCGTCCCTGCACTCACGGCGTACTCGCCGCAGATGTCCGCTCTGTCCGCTGCAAGATACTCCGCCGCGAGCCGAAAAGCTTCGGCGACGTCATCGACATGGACGAGATCGAGCTTCTGCTCGCCAGGAGAAAGAGCAAGCTCTTCGCCCGTCTTTGCTGCTTCCTCTAAGAGCGCGAGAATCTTGCGCCGCGTATCTCCCTCGCCATAGGTGTCGAAAAGTTTCAAACCGACGGCATGAAGCCCCGCCGTCTCCTCGTAGTAGCGCAACATCATCTCGAAGGCTTCCTTTGTCGCCGCATAGAGGTTGACGGGCGAATAGCGTGCGCCTTGATAGTGCTGCCAGCTCGTGCCCGCAAAGACGAAGCGGCGCACATCGTTCTTCGCCATCGCTTCCAGCAGCTCCGTGCCGAAGAGGATGTTGCTCGCGACGAGCGCCGGAATGTCCGCACTCTCATGCGCAGCAAGGTAGAGCGAAGCGAGATGAGAGACGACCGTCGGCTTCGCCTCACGCACGATATCCGTGAGCGTGCCGCCCGCGTACACATGGAAATCGACACACCCACGCACCGCAGTGGAAAGCGCCTTCAAATCCGACGACGGGCGCACGATGGCGGCGACCTCCCAGCCTGCTTCAACCATGCGGCGCGCGAGATGCCTGCCGATGAATCCCGTGACGCCTGTCAAGAGAACGCGCTTCTTCACGCGCCTTCGCCTCCCCTCTGCCGAATCTCCTGCGCCCAGCCGCGAAGCTGCGCATCGCCGGGAAACAGCCGCGCGAAATGCGCCGCCGAGCTCTTGCTCTCGCCGCGTAGAATCTCGGGCAGCTCCTGCGGCATTTTTCCATGAGCAAACGCCGCTTGCAGCGGCGGCGGCAGGAAGTTTACGAACACCTCGTGCGGCGATTTCCCCATGCTGCTGAAATCGCACGCGGCCTTCTCCTCTTCCATGACTTCATCGTAGACGGCTTCCAGCTTCGCCGCCGTCTGCTGCACGGAAAAATGCTCCTCAATAAATCGGCGCGCATTCCGCCCGAGACGCGCGCGCTCCTCGGGATGCGCATAGAGACGGCGCAGCGCCTGCTCGAACTCCTCGGGCGTGCGCACCAAGAGTCCCGTCTCGCCGTGGCGCACAAGGTGCTTCTCCGCACATTGATCGAGCGCGACGACGGGAAGCCCTGCATTCATCGCTTCGAGCAGCACATTTTCCGTCGTGCCGAAGTGCTGCGGATTGAGCAGATAGGCGAACACATCCATGCGGCGAAACTCCGCCGTCACATCCGTGACATAGCCCGCGAAGGAAAGCTGAGCCGATAGCCCGAAAGGCTCCGCGTCGCAGCGGATCCGCGCTTCGTTCTCAGCGTCGCCGACGAGGTGGAAAGAGATGCCGGGGATGTCACGGACGCGCGCGCAGAACGCACAGAAGTCGGGGTGCAGCTTCGCATAGGAAAGCGTGCCGACGTAGCCGATAGAAAATCCCGTGTGCGCCTCATGACGCGGCTCCTCTGCCGGAAAGTCGCCGACGCTGTTGACCATCGCGGCGTGCTCCTTCGCCCAAGTGCGCTGCGCCGTGTCCCAGAAAGGATTCTCATACGAATATGTCGACGTGAATACGAAGTGCTGCGGCATGCGCAGGAATGCGGGCGGCAGCCAAGGATAGAACGCGCCCGAAACGTGCGCCCAGAGGACGAGCCGCGCGGGCACGGGCGAAAGCTCCAGCAAGAAGCGCACCATGCGCGGGTGATGCCACCACTCCAACTGCACGATGTCCGCGCGCGCCATCGCCTCGGCGATCTTCGCCGCATCCTGCTCGACGTGTGCGGCGACGCCCACCTCGGCAAGAAGATCGAAGAAATTGCGCTTCTCTGGCTCTTCGAGCAGCAGAAGCTCGTGGCGATCCCCGCCCTCGGCAGCAAAGGCGGCAAGAAGCCCCGAAAGCACCTTGCCGACACCGCCGCCCATGTGCGTCGTGATATGAAGTATCTCGCGCATCGTCATCCCCCTCGTACATCGACACATCCAAACGATCAAACCATCAAAACGGACTCGAAAAATCTGCCAAAGAAACGAACCCCTGATCGCGCTCCGACAGAAGCGGCGAGGAAACGCCCCAGTCGATACCCGCCGTATCCCAGCGTATGCCCGCATCACACGCGGGTGCATAGACGCTCGTCACCTTGTACATCATGACGGCTTCATCGCTCAAAGTCAAAAATCCGTGCGCCATGCCGCGCGGGATATAAATCATCTCGCCCGAACCTCCGGACAGCATGAAGCTCTGATGCGCGCCATACGTCGAGGACGCGCGGCGCAAGTCGAGCACGACATCAAGCACCTTGCCGCTCATGCACCAGACGAGCTTCTCGTGGTCGGCGGGCGGCAATTGGAAGTGGAGACCGCGCAGCACATTCATCTTGGAAACGGAGAAGTATTCCTCTCGAAACTCCGTCGTCAGTCCCAACTCGCGAAAAGCGCCCTCATGGTACACCTTCGTGAAAGAGCCGCGCATATCCTCGCGCACCTTCGTGCGCAGGACATAGCAGCCCGCAAACCGCGTTTTTTCACGCGTGAAATTCCCTGCTGCCTCCGTCACGTCCAATCCTCCTCAGAAAATGCCTGCTCGAAACTGCACGGACGAAGCTCCAAGGCATCCTCGATCGTCATGCCCATACGCCGCTCGAAATCCTCCTTGATCGCAAAGAGCGCCGCCCAGCGCGAGGGGACGTTCGCCGCATCAAGACCGTAGCGGCGGATGATATCGACGAGCCGCTTCTCCAAGACGACGATGCCCGAAGCGTCGCCCAGGACATCGGCAAGCTGAATCAAGCGGTCATAATCCGTGTAGATGATGCTTGGAAGATACTCTCGCAAGAAAGCGATATCCTCCTCCGTGCTGTCCCAAACGCCCGTGACCGAACGCGCATCCTGCACAGGAAAGGAATGTGTGAGGCAAATGCGCGCCGCCTCCTCGTAGCCTTCTGCCAAAAGGTAGCGCCAGCCGCAGAAAATGTGATTGATGCGCATCTCACCGAAGCACCGCCCGATGTCGTGCAAAAAACCATAGGCACATGCAAGATCGCCGTCCATCGCCGGCACACGCGCCGCAATCTTCCCCGCCGCCAGCCCGACATAGTACGAGTGGCGAATCCACAGCTTCGGCGCGCGCCTATGCGCCTCACGCAGATACTCTCGGGCGATTGCCGCCGTCAACTTCCGCTGTCCCGTCATAATGCGTAAAGCACCGTCTCACCGCTCGTCGCGCTGTGCTGACGCAGGAAGAAACGGTAGAACGGATAGCGTTCCATGAGCAGCTCCGGGATGCGCACATAGTCCTCCAAGCTATGATAGACGCAGACCGCAAGTTTCGGGCGATGCTGCTCGATCGTCTTTGCCGCGCCGAGAAGCGCGTTGTACTCCGCCCCCTCAATATCCATCTTGAGAAGCGTGCACGCTGCGCCCTGCAGCACATCGTCGAGCGGCCGCGCCGCGATGCCCGCCGCCTCTTCGTGCGCATCCGCGCCCGCCAGTCGCGAAGCCGACGGCGTCGCGGCGTTGCTTTGAAATACGAGCCGCTCATCCTTATCCCACAGCGCACACGGATGAATGCGCACATCGTCCCTGCCCTCGTATTTCTTCAATAGATACGCATAGTTCTCCGCATCCGGCTCAAATCCGTGGACAAATATACCCCCCCCATGGATTGCACGGTCGATTTCCTCGCCATGACACACGCCCGCATCGACAAAGACCTCCCCTCGCGTAAGTTCACCGATAACATCGTTGCCGAAGTATTGGTTCGGCTCATAGAGCGAAAAATCTACAGACCTGCCGCTCTTCATGTTCGCGATAAGCGAGCGATAAATATGACGTGACTTCTCGTCAGAGAACTTCTGCGCGATCTTCTCGATTCGGGCGTGTTCCGCAGAGAAATAGCACGCGGCGTCAAGCTGTACGGCGGAATAGACCGCCGCCTTGACCATTCTGCGCTCCAGCAAAGAGAGGATTTCGAGCAGGAAGATGCCCGTCGCGCCAATAACGACGGACAGCCGCCCGCCCTTGGCGTACATATCCTCACTCCGTTGATAGAACGTCTCGGGTGCGACGACCTCGATGCCTGCGATACGGCTGCCGTGCTTCGCCGCGTTGCTGTCCACCCAGAAGATCGGCTTCTTGCCCTCGGGCGCACAGTACGTCCGATAAAACGCCTGCGCCACACGCCCCGTACCCCAGATGACGTATGGCGCGGCAAAAAGCTCCGACCATTCGCCCGCTGCAAACTTTTCCATCGACATTCCTTCATCACCCCACACATTTTTCATCCGTCGGTTTCACGAGGTCAAGAATGTTGATGACGTTCTTGACGCGCGGAAACGCCTGATGAATCTGCTTCTCGATGGTAGACATCAGAGAAACGACAGGCACGACGACCGTATCGATCTTCTCCGCATCCAAAATCTCAGGGCTGTGGATGAGATGCCCATCGACCTCGCTGCCCTGCTTGATCTTCGAATTGTCAATGAGAAAGACGCCTGTCGCTCCGACGAAAGGCAGGTCGGGGATCATCGTGGCAAAGTAGTCGTTGATGCCCCAGAAAGCAATCTTGCCGCATTCCTCGCGCAAAATCTCCACCGATGACGTGATGTAGCGCACGACTTCGGGCAAGATCGGCAGTTTGTGCTTCTTGCCGCACTTCTTGCACGTCAGGACGTTGCGCGTGAAAAATCGCACGTTCTCCCAACGGTTCTCCTCGCTGCATTCCGTGCATTTTCCCGTGAAGCTCAAAGCGCGGTGCGCATAATCAACATACACGTCATGAATGTCCTCCGGCGGCAGGAAAGCGCGCTGCGGCAGGCGCATGACCTCGCCTGCAAGCCAGTCCAGCTCCTCCTTCGACATCTTCGAAAGGTTCACGACAGGGCAGCCGTCGCGGATGAACTTCACCTCGTCCTTGATGATGCCGCGTGCGAGCGCCGTCTTATAGAGCGGCGTTCCCGGATACGTCGTGATGAAGTTCAGCGTGATGCCGTATTCCGTATGTGCCTTCCACCAATCGAGCGTGCGCTTCGCCGTCTCGATCGTTTCCTCCACATCGCCGAAGATGAAGCCGCCCTGAATCGTCAGCCCGTACTGGTAGGCGAGAGCCAGAGCCTTCTCCGTCTGCTCGAAACGGATCTTCTTGTTCATGCTGCGCAGAATGCCGTCGTCTGCACTCTCCAAACCGAAGCCCATCGTCACGCAGTTCGAGTCCTTGAGGATGCGCACCATCTCCTCCGTGACATCGCATACGCGGAACTGCGCCCACCAGCGAATGTTGTACGGCTTAATACGCGCACAGAATTCGACCACGCGCTGCATGTTGATGGCAAAAAGCTCGTCCGACACAAAAATGTACTTGATACGATACTTTTCCACGAGGAGGTCTAGTTCCTCGAAGAAATTGTCCAACGAACGCTTGCGGTAGTGACTGCCGCTCGTATGGAAGCAGAACGTGCACTGGAACGGGCACGAGCGGCTCGTCGTCATCGTGATCGCATGATCCTCGTTCATGCCGAGGAGACTCGGCACCATCGCGGCGATCTTCGAAAAGTCGAATCCCTCGTAGTCGGGGAAGGGAATCGCATCGAGATCGGCGACCTCTTTGCGCGCCTTCGTGCGCATCCAGACGCCGTCGTCACGGTAAACGATGCCCTCGACTGCCATCACATCTTCGCCGCGCTCCAAGGCATGACAAAGCGCCGGCGTCGTCTCCTCGCCCTCGCCGACGATGCCGTAGTCCGCAAACTCCAAGACCTCCATGCCCGCCGCAGGCGCACTCGTGATGATGCCGCCGCCTGCGACCGTAACGATGCGCGGATCGACATCCTTCGCCGCCTGCAAGATCTCGCGAATCGCCGGATATTGAAAAGACAGCCCGCCCGTCAGAACGACGTCGATCGAGTGCGCTCGGATCTCTTCCGCTATGATCTCGCGCGTCACGCCCTCGCGGCTGTTCATGTTCAGCGTAAATACGCGAAGCCCCGACTGCTTCATGCTTGATGAAACGTAGGGGATTCCCAAAGGGAAATGATACCACTCGCCGATCGTATCGACAAAGCGCGGCATGACCAACAAATAATTCATAAAAGCACCTCATGAAACACTTGCGATTGTATTCTACTATGAACCCCCAAGAAGTCAAGCCGAAGGGCGCAGACTGATTGGCTAGGTTTCTGTAAGGGCGGCGCACTTTTGTCCACAAAGTGGACGTTTGTGCGTGTAGTTTATCAAAGATCTTGAAATTTTTGCAGCACTCGCTCTGCATCATCATCGAGCATATCTTCCCTGCACATGATGTTGCGAAACGGACGGCAGTCACGGCAGCTCGCATATAGATGCCGCTCATCGCGCAGGAGATGGCAGCGCATATCGTTGAGCGCCCGCCCTGTCCAAATAGAAGGGAAATCCTCTTTGAGAATATTGCCGACGGCGAGATCGTTGTCCCCAACGCAGCACGGCAGAATATCGCCATCCGGGTTTAACAAGCATTGATAGAACGGGAAGGAGCAAAGCCGCGCAGAAGAGATCTCGCCGCCCAACTGCGCTACATCCGACGTATTTTCATCCGCTAACGGGACGAGATGCTCGACAGCGGTCAAGTCAGCGACAGGATCGAATACTTCATGAAAATGTTCCTCTTTGTCCAAAGCGACGTCCAAGATCTTGACGTACACCTTTGTACCCCCCCCCGCATACTTTTGTCATTTCATGAAACTCCCGTATGTGTGCGACGAATGCCGAAAAATCGAGATCCACGCCGGAAACTTCCCGATACTTCTCAGCATCCATCCCCTGTATACTGATGCGCAGCCAATCAAGCCCCGCCGCAATGAGCTTTCGGGACAATTCTTTATGAAGAAGCGATCCGTTCGTGACGACATCAATGCTTTCCGCGATCTCCTTCTCCTTCGCATAGCGGATCATTTCAGGCAGATCGGGATGCAGAAGCGGCTCTCCCCACCCCACGAAATGCAGGACTTTCAATTGCCGCTTTCCCACAGCGCGAATCTGATCGACGAGACGGTAAAACGTAGCGAGCGGAAGCTGCACGTTCTTGCTGAACTTCTCCTGCTCACTTTTCGCCTGCGTCAAACGACAGTAAAAGCAGCGGAAATTGCAGGCCCGCATCGGAAACACGGTCAGTGCATAGGGCATCGCAAGCGGCACGACGTCCGCCAGCGGCCGCCGCTCCCCATGAACCGAAACACCGTCTTTCTTTATCACACGTTCTTCCCCCTATTGCCAAACACCTTTAACAAACGCTCTGCATCTTGATCGAGCACATCTTCCTCGAACATCGCATAGCGATACTGTCTGCACTTCGCGCACGTCGTATACGCGGACTTTTCGCCGCGAAGCTGGGTTTCGAGGAAGGCTCGCAAGCGTTCGCCCTGCCAGATTGCCCGCACGGATTCTTTCGCAACGTCGCCCAATACCGCCGCCGTTTCCATAGCGCAGCATGGAACCATCTTGCCGTCGGGATTGAACTGCATCATGTAAAACGGCTGCGGGCAAACCTTTGCCATGCGCACGGCGGCGCCGTTCTGCGTCACATCGGCGAGCGCGTGACCCGCGAGCTTTTCGTAATCGATCTGCTCGACGGCGGGGATCAGATGCTCGACCGCGATGAAGTCGGCGATGTCGCCGAAGATGCGCAAAAACTCCGCCTCCTCGCCATCGCCGAGCGCACAGTCCATAATCTTCACATAGATCTTCGTATCGCCGCGATGCGCATAGAGCCAACCGATATTCTCCACTAGACTTTGAAAGACGCCCGCACGCTTCGTATAGGCGTATGCCTCATCCGAAAGCCCCTGCAAAGAGATGCGGATGCGCCCAAGTCCAGCCTCGACGAGCGCTGCGGACAGCTCGCGCGTCAAGCGCAGACCGTTCGTCACAATGTCGAGCGATTCAGCGACGCCCGCCGCCTTCGCACATGCGACCATCGCGGCGATCTCGGGATGAAGAAGAGGCTCGCCCGTGCCCGCGAAGCGCAGCATCTTCAAGGGGCGCGGAAACTCCTTGAGGTCGGCGACGAACTTTCGATAAAGCTCCATGTCGAGCACCGTCTTGGAGGCGATGAAGCCGCGCTCCGCCGGCGGCACGGAATGGATGCAGTAAGCGCAGGCGAGGTTGCACGCATAGACAGGGAACACCTGAATGGAAAACGGCGTATCGAGCGGCAGACGGTCGGCGAGACGCTGCCTCTTGCCACCGGGCGTCTGCCCGTCGATGCGCTGCGCCTTCATCGCCATGCCTCCAAACGCTTGAGGATCTCTTCTGCCGCGCCGTCCAAGATATCCTCTGGGTGCGCGACGTCATTCGGTGCGCAGCAGTGCGCGCAGCGCCTGTTCTCCTCGCGCCTGCCTTCAAGCTGCAGGCGCCAGAACTCGCGCAGCTTTTCCCCGTGCCACATATCCAGGATGCACTCTTCATGCACATTGCCGAGGACGACCGGCTTGTATATCGTATCGCACGGCTCGACGTCGCCGTTCGGAAATACGCCGAGCATATAGAAGGCGAGCGGACAGACCTTGCGGATGCCGTCCGTCTTGCCGCCGTAGCGGTCGTACTCGACTTCCATGCCCTGCGTCAGCTCCACACCATCGTAGGCGGGCAGCATGTGCTCGATATACATGCGGTCCGTCATGTCGGAAAAGAGCGCGTAGAACTTCTCGTCCTCGCCCTCGTCGAGCGCCACATCCATGACCTTCAGGAAGAGCTTTGTCTTGCCGCGGTGCGCGTAGAAATAGCGCAGGTTCTCCAACAGCTCCTCAAAGTTCACGCGCGCCTTGCAGATCGACGCATACTTCTCCGAGGAAAGCCCCTGCAGCGACACGCGCAGGGTATCGAGCCCCGCGTCGATGAGCGCGTCGGCGAGCGCGTGGTGCAGCAGGGAAGCGTTCGAGATGATCTCAATGCGCTCGGCGACGCCCTTTTCCTTCGCCAGGCGCACCATATCGGCGATGTGGGGATTTAAGAGCGGCTCACCCTGCCCCGTCAGAGACAGCATCTTGAGCTTCTGCGGAAACTCCGCGAGCTGTTCGATCGTCTTCTCATACGTTTCCATCGTCATGTGCTCAGGCTGGAAGTCGTATTGCCGTTTCATCTCGGCATGACCGAGCGAGTGCCCGCAGTACGCGCACTTGAAATTGCAGTACGTCGTCGGAAAGACGAACGCGCTGTAGGGTGCTGCAAGCGGCACGACTTCGGCGAGCTTCACGCGCTCCGTTCCATAGATGGGTTTAATTTCAGACGCCATATTTCCTCCTCAGGAAAAGAGCGGCAGGAGTCTTTCTGCATCCGCATCGAGATCTTCCGCCGGATTGTTGATCGCATTGAAGCAGGTACAGCCGCGACACTCGGGGACTTCGTCCTTGCGCTTTTGCAGCAGCATGCGCAAAAATGCCCGGCGCTTCGGGCCGTTCCAGATCTCGACGAGCGACTGCTCCTTCGCGTTGCCCATCGACAGCCCCCTGCCCAGTCCGGGCACGGGACAGGGAAACGTATGCCCCTCGCAGCCGATCTGCAGAAAGTAGAAGGACTGCGCGCAGACCTTGCGGTCGAGGTCGAGCTCCTCGCCGTAGAAATTCTTCGAGCCGTCCACGACACCCTTGAGGTCTTCCATCTGCTGCTGCATGACGACGAGATGCTCGATGTAGATGCGATCCGCCATCGGGCTAAAGAGCGAAAGGAAGCGTTCCTGCTCCTCTTTCGTCGGCACGGTCGCGTCGATCGCCTTGATGTAGATCGCCGTATCCTTCTTGTGAGCAAAGAGGTAGCGCAGGTTTTCGAGATACTGCTCGAAGTCGATGCGCACGCCGCACGTCTTCTCATAGCCCGCGGCGTCGAGCCCCTGCACGGAGATGTTGATGTTCGTGATACCCGCCGCGACGAGTGCGTCGCTCTTCTCGGGCGTGAGCAGAAGCCCGTTCGTGATGACCTCCACGCGCCCCGCGATGTCGGCGTCGACGATCTTTTTGACGAACGTCGGCAAAAGCGGATTCGTCAGCGGCTCACCCAGCCCCGAAAAGACGATGCGCTTGACGCCGCCCTTCGGGAACTCTTTGAGATCGTGCACGATCTTGTCAAAGTACGCCTCATCCATGTGCAGCATGCGGTGTCCGAGCTTCTGGAACTCGCCGCCCGCCTCGTCGCGCGTCGAATGGATGCAGTAAAAGCACTTGAAGTTGCAGTATTTCGTCTGCTCGATGTATACGGTGAAAGGCTGCGCCAGCGGTATGATGTCCGCGAGCTTCTTCCTCTTCGTGTCATAATTCGGTTTGATTTCTGCCATATTTAATCTCCATCTGCAAAAGCATAGACAACGGTTTCCAATCCCATATATTGATAATTGCGCACGTAAAAGCGATAGCCGCCATAAAACTCGCGCAGCAACAGCGGTATGCGCCAGATATGCGACATGTCGTGGTAAATGCAGATCGCGAGCTGCGGATGATGTTCTCTAATGAGCTTTTCCGCGCCGCGCAGCGCTTCGATCTCCATGCCCTCGATGTCCATCTTGATGAACGTCGGTGCTTCGCCCGCAAACATCGTATCGAGCGATACGCACTGGATGACGTGTGCGCCCGCCGCTTCCCGCTTCACGGCGGACTTGCCCTCCTCTGCCGCGCCGAAGCGGATCTGCTGCGTCGTGCTCGAAACGCCGCACGGCACGATCATCGCACGCGGGATCGTGAGCTCCTCAGCTGCGGCATGGATGCGCGTAACGAGCTCCTGCTGCGGCTCAAACGCAAAGTAGTCGTGCATCTCCCTGCCCGCCGCCGAAAGAGCGCGCAGCGTGTCGCCGTCAAAGGCGCCGCAGTCAACGAAGAAGCGCATGTCCGCCTTCTCCGGCACGTCGTGCGCCGCATACTGCAGGCGCAGCGGCAAAGGATCGGGGAAGATGGAAAAATCACGGCGCAGATACGCCTCGATCTGCGTCATGTAGAAGAAGCGTTCCGCCTCTGTCTGCCAAAGCGCATATGCCGCAAGGACAGCCTCTTCGTCGCCGGCGAAGTCGCGCTCGATGTCGTAGTCACCGATGAAGATGTTGCGGCAGAACGATGCACTGTCAAAACTCCGCCAGTCGAGCTCGTGCAGCGCGACGACGAGCGGAAAGCCTGCCGTCTGAAGCACCTCGCGAAGTGCAGGCTCATCTTCCAGGGAAAAAAGCGCCGACAAAATGACGACGCTTTCCTCCTTCGGCACCGCCGCCATCTCCTCCAAAGTCAGGGCATCGACGCCCTGCTCGCGCAGCGCCGCCGCACGGCGGTCGATCAATCCCTTGACAGAAATGCCCGCCTCTTCCAGCGATGCCTTGAGCTTCTTGCCGAGATTTCCTGCTCCGTAGAGAAAGATATCCCTATGCGCAAAAGAAGAAACATCTACGGCACGGCTGTGCCACCTCGCCGACATAGCGCGCCGCAAATCGGCAAATCTCATTCGCTTTCCACCTCACTCATAACGCTCCAGGGAAAAGACCTCGCCGTCCTCTTCCATACGCCCCGCCATCCTGCCGCCGATGGAAAGATGATCTCGCATGATTTCAAGCAGAGCCTCGGGATCTTCGTAGTCGGCAAGCGGCATGCCGAGAATGATATAGTCATAGGTGCGCCCTTCTAAAGCGGCTTCAAGATCTCGCAGAGGCTGACAGAATACCTCGCCGCTGCAGATCGTCTTCAGATCGACCCAATACTTCGCATCCTGCACGAAAGCGGAAAGTGTCGCCCTGCCCAAATCATACGCCCGCAGGCAGTTTTTGAAATGCAGCAGATTGGCGCCGCAGCGCACATCTATGCCAAGAATGCGATTATCCTCGCACGGCGTCGAAGAATCCATGCACTTACGGCAAAGCTCATCATCCAGACGCGTATCCGTCCAGGCATCAACGCCAAAGTATTTGCGTCGAAAGGTCTCCCGCCCCTCCCGCAGATCGGTCTGATAAGCCTCCTCCGACATCGCCGTGCCCGGCGCATGATAGACGAAGGTATCACGACAAAACATCAAGCGATAACCGAGACGGCGATAGGTGAAGGACAGATCATCATCAGCAAAATTATAAAAAAATCCATAATCGGCTTCATACATCTTGCGCAGGGAAGAACGAATCAGCGATGCTGTAGGAATGAGGCGCAGGCGCTCCTCCCACTTTTTCGGATCGCTGGCATTGTAGGCAGCCGCGGCCTTCTGCATTTCTCCGTATGTAGAAAATTCCAGCTTCACCTGCTGATAATAGCTTGTATAGTTTGCCGCGGGAACGACCATGCCGATGCGCGGATCAGATTCCATACACGTGACAAGATTCTTGAGCCAGTCCTTCGTGACGACGACATCGCTCGGAATCGCTGCAAAGTATCTGCCGCGGATGAACTCATTGCCCGCCGCTCCCTTTGCCGCCAGATAACCAAACAAAGCGCCGCGATTTTCCCTGACATGGAAGATGCGCTTGCGCGGATGCTCAATGCTGCGGAAAAAGTCCAGCGTGCCGTCGGTCGAGCCGTTGTCAACGAGCAGCAGCTCATGGTCGACGTTCCGCGTATAGGCAAGGAGGGAATGAATCGCCATCTTCGTCTGATCTTCCAGATGATTGTAGGCTTGAAAGTACACTGTCACCAGCGGCGGCTCATCGCCGACGCAGAGATTAGCCGCCATCTCTCGCCGCGCAAAACCATCCCTCTGATGAACATTTGCGCCCGCTCCTCCCACATCAACCTCAACGACTTCTCCATAGTTCACGCTTATTTTCCTCCGTTGCCATAATCGGCGTCGTTTCCCATAACTCTAAACTCTTCTTATATCGAAATTCTCATGAACTTTCATAAGGAAGTACGAATAAAATGAAGCTCCCCCTATTCGCCCTAAACTTATCCGTACCACCATGAAGTTCGACAAAAATTCCGCTATCATTATAACACATTCATTTTCCCTGTTCGAAGGCAATAAAAAAACCTCATTTCCAAGAAATGAGGCCGATATGACAATGGCAGGGGCAGTAAGACTTGAACTCACAACCTACGGTTTTGGAGACCGTTG
>ERZ773035.932-NODE-932-length-22289-cov-5.846811_pt1 | contig 22289 bp, 21 predicted proteins | sample MGYA00511487_ERZ773035 | MGnify/ENA primary metagenome ERZ773035 (study PRJEB29015, sample SAMEA2737985) | human oral metagenome | biome: human oral; feature: human-associated habitat; material: dental | place: China | collected 2024 ...
CCCAGCGAGGCCCGCCAAAACTGCACTATTTTGCGCTATTTCGTATGCCCAGACTGAAAAGCCGCCACCAACACGCTGCAGAAACGCAAAAGAGCCCTCGCATCTGGAAGATGCGAGGGCTCGTGCTTGCAACTCGTTATCTACTTGCAGCTTAGCGCTCGCCGGCGGCGCGACGCTCAGTGTACTCAGCAGCAAGACGAGCCTGGATATCGTGTGGCACCTGCTCGTATCCTGCCAGCTCAACGGTGTACTCACCCGTTCCGCGCGAGAGGGACCTCAGCCTTGTAGCATAATCGGTAACCTCAGCGTATGGGATCGTTGCCTTAATGGTAGTCTCACCAGCGGAAACACCGGTGCCGGAAGACATCCCCTCTACGCGACCGCGGGAAGCGGAGACGTCGCCCATGACGGAGCCTGCGTAGCTGTCTGGAACGGTAATCTCCAGGTGAGCCATAGGCTCCAGGAGAACAGGTTCTGCCTGGTCAACGGCCTTCTGGAAACCAATGCGAGCGGCCGTCTTGAATGCCATCTCGTTGGAGTCAACTGGGTGGTAAGAGCCCTCGTAGACAGCAACCTTAACGTCAATCATAGGATAACCAGCCAAAACGCCTTCGCGCATGGTCTCCTGGACGCCCTTATCAATAGCGGGGATGAAGCCGCGCGGAATGTGGCCGCCTACGATTTCATCGACAAACTCGTAGCCTGCGTCTGGGTTTGGCTCAATGCGCAACCAGCAGTCGCCGTACTGACCGGAACCGCCGGTCTGCTTCTTATGCCTACCCTGAGCGCTTGCAACTCGACGGATCGTCTCGCGATATGGGATTCGGAGCGCAACTTTATGTGCGGAAACGCCGGCTCGCTGCTCAAGACGCTCGAGAAGAACGGCTACTTGTGCCTCGCCGATTGCAGAAACAATGGTCTGGCCGGTGTCCTCGTCGCGCTCAACCTTGAGGGTTGGATCGGCGTCGGCGGCCTTCTCCAGGAACGCAAACAACTTGCCTTCGGTGCCGCGCTCATCAGGCTCAATGGCCGTACGGTACAGGGAGTTGGGGAACCTGAATGCGGCGGCCTCAACCTTGCCGGTAACGGAAAGCGTGTCGCCCGTCATGGCCTCGAGCTTTGGAACTACCACGATGTCTCCGGCTGCGGCGGTGCTGACGTCGGCCGTCTCTTTGCCGCACATGCGATACAGGTGAGAAAGGCGCTCGGGCTTGCGTGTGCGAGCGTTGATAAGCTCGGCACCTGCAGAAACAGTACCTGCCAGAATCTTCACAAACGTAAGCTTGCCATTCTGTGGATCTTGCAGCGACTTAAAGGCAAACGCCACAGGACGCTCGTCGTCAGGTGAAATATCAAGCTGCTCGCCGTTTACCAGCGGAATGCGGCCAAAGTCGGACATAGTTGGGAACCAGCCATCAATGGCATCGAGCAGCGAAATAACGCCTTCTTCGCGGACGCAAGAACCCGAGAAAACAGGAACAAAAATGCGCTCCATAAGTGCCTTGCCCAGCAGGCCCTCGAGCTCTTCCTGCGTAATCTCTCCGCCCTCAAGGTAGCGCATCATCAGCTCATCGTCTGCCTCAACAACCAGTTCGGTCAGAGCAGCACGAGCGGCCTCTGCCTCTGCCTGGAACTCGGCAGGAATGTCAGTGACCTCGGGCTTGCCATCTACCAGCTTGCGAGCCTTCTGATGAACAACGTCAATGATGCCAGAGAAAGCCTCGCCGGAACCCATTGGAATAGTTACCGCACCAAGTGAGGAGCCAAAACGGTCCTGGAGCATGGCTATTGCGGTCTCGTAGTCTGCATCGGGGCGATCCAGGCGGTTGATGAACAGCGCACGGGACAGAGACAGGTCCTCGGCGGCAAACCAAAGCCTGGTAGTAATAGTGCCAGGTCCACTAGCTGCATCAACGACAAACAGCGCAGTCTCAACAGCGCTCATCGCCGAATAGGCGTCGCCCACAAAGTCAGGATAGCACGGTGCATCGAGCACGTTAATGCGTGTATTTTCCCAGGTAATTGGTGCGATAGTAGTAGAGATAGAGAATCCGCGCTCTGACTCTTGCGAATCGTAATCAAGCGTGGGCTTTGTGCCTGCGTGGCCGCCTAAACGAGTGGTTGCACCCGTCAGATGCAGCATTGCCTCGGCAAGCATGGTTTTGCCCACGCCACCTTGGCCCACCAGGACCACATTCTTTACCTTAGAAACATTTTTTTCGGCCATGATGCCTCCTCTGACTGCGGCAAGCAGCCGAGAAGGTCAGCCGATAGTTCACGCCCGAGTCTAGCGCGATATGCTTCGGCCCTTCCTGCTACTTACCGAACAAGAAAACCTCTAGCCACCCTACCGTACCGCAAAGCACAAAAAGAGACACCCACCATTCGATAAACGACATGCGGTGGGTGCCTCGAAGTTTCTTCTCGACAGAAGATTTTATACTGTTACCACAGGTAGACGCCGTGAAATTCCACGAGGCCGCCCCTGCGCATCACAAAAGTTAGATTCTGACTCCTCGGTGAACGGTGTTGTTAAAGATTAGGTAACCGATAATTGCGTTCACCAGCGATAGCGTGACAAAGATGATGTTGGGAAGCGTCTCGTTGACCACGCCTGCTGAAGAGCTGAACGAGTCCATAACCGGGATAATCATCATCATAAACGTACCGCCGATAACAAACATAGAGCCCAGCGTACCCACGAGAGAAGACACCGTGACTGAAAGGCTTCTCTTGGTGATATCGACAACGGAAGTCCAGTCAAAGTTTGGTCGGCGAATATCAATGGCCAGGCCCACGTTAGACACCAGGAACACAATACAAAGTGGCAGGATAACGTTTCTCAGCGCCGTTTCAAGGGTGATGTGACCTGGAATCAGGAAGAAAATCTGGGTCAGCACGCTGAAGATGAGCACGTAGATCATGTTAACAGCAATCTTTGCGCCAAAAATCTGCTTTGGAGATACAGGCATAGTTGCCATCAGCCAGTTTGAACGGCCTTCCAGCGAGTACGAAATGGCGGCAGAGTTGGCGGCGCAGAACATCGAGGTGCCAAACCAGGTGGTTATCATGCCAAGGATGGTTCTTGCCAGAGGTAGATAGCGTGGGACCTCGGATGCAGGAACAAAATAGGCCACGATAGACGACGTGCTAAAGAACATAGAAATAAAGGCGAGAATAACCATCAGCAAGCAACCAAAGAGCATGTTTATAAAGACTGCTGGATAACCTGTGATGGTCTGAATCTCTTTTCTGATCAGGGCAACAAATGGCGTCGCAGACTTGGTGGAAATCTGTTTGGTGGTGAACTTCTTCTGGACCTTGTCCTCGCTTACCAGCGCATTAATGCGGTCGTTGAAGCGAGAAATAATTGCCACGATTGCCGCAGGAGCTCCAACGGAGACCAGCGCAAACAGTAAGAAGCTGACAATGGAGCCGGAGTTAAAGAAATCGGCAATCCATAGCGATGGAAGATAAACTACGCCAACTGAACTTGCAACGGTAAAGACGGTATTATGGAAGTTATCCACCACACCTGGGACAAACTTGTCTGCATTGAAAGATACCGTAAAGATAAAGAACAGATACGCAACCATAAAGAAAAGGCCAAAAACGCCGCCGATGACCATTCCCAAGTTCTTGAAGTGCAGTTTTGCAGCAAGGGCTGCAACCGCAAAAGCCAAGAGAATTGCAGCAGAAACTGCAAGGTTAGGTCCAAGAAGAAGCGCAAATAGAGCACCAATCAAACGCGGAAGCGTGACTGCCTCAAAGGTGAAGTAAGCCAAAAAGACTGGCAGCATAATGGTGATAGACCAGATACCCTCTGCAGCATAAAGAGCAGCTACGCGAGAATAAATAATGGTGCTCTTTTTGATTGGCAACGACATGATAAAGTCGTAATCCTTGTACGCAAAAAGCACGCCATTGGCCTTTATAAATGTCAAAATAACACCAGGTAGAGCGCCAACTAGAATTCCCGTGAGAGGCAGCAGCCTTGTGAAGCCGGCAATGGCTAAAGTTGTTGCAACGCCGTAGATATAGACCATCATAAAGAGTGCGCCAATGACTGCAAAAACGCCACCAACAATAGGCAGAGCATTTGCACCAACCTTTTTCTCAAAATTCTTTCGAGCGCCCATAACCTGAGTAGTCCAAATCATGGTGATCTGAACCTTAAGCAGCATCCAGAACACTTTGAGGTCAGAAGGCAGTTTGAGCTCAGAGCGATCAAGAACAGGAACCTGACCAGCGCTTACTTGAGCTGGAATAAAGACATCTCCTGAAAGTTGCAGGTTCTGCTCAGGCACATCGGGGCGCTGAGGAGCCTGTGGAACGTTATTTGCCATGACTAGTTCTCCTTAGGGAAGGAAGGAGGAACTGGAGCGCCTGGAGGCACTGGTGCGCCAGGCACGGTTGGTGCTGCAGGTGCTGCTGGTGCAGCGGCTACTGGTGCGCCAGGAATGACTGGCTGAACAGCGGCGCCGTCCTTTGTGGTGGCCATATCCTGAGCAATATCAGCAGAAACGCCAGGGGCGCCTGCCTCAAGACCAAGGAAGACTTCCTCAAGTGAAGCATTGCCGCGAATCTCATCCGTTTTACCTGCGGCAAGGAGCTTGCCCTGACGAATAATTGCAATTTTATTGCAGAGTTTCTCGACAACCTCAAGAACGTGTGACGAGAAGAACACGGCAGATCCGCGGTCAGCAAGCTCGTGCAGCATCTTCTTGAGCTCGAAGCTTGCTGCTGGGTCCAAGCCAACAAATGGCTCATCCAAAATGATGAGCTTTGGCTCGTGGAGCAGGGCGGAAATCAGAACCAGCTTCTGCTTCATACCGTGCGAGTAGCTACCAATGGCATTTGCCAGGGAATCAGTGATGCCCAGGCGGTTGGCCAGCGTTGTAATGCGCTCGACGCGGTTCTCCGCAGGAACGCCAAAAATGTCGCAGACGTAGTTGAGGTACTTGATGCCGCTCATGAACTCGTAAATGTCTGGGTTATCCGGCACGTAAGCGATGACCTGCTTGGTGCCAACAGGATCAACCAGCACGTTCTTGGAGTCCACAAAAATGACGCCACCCTCAAATGGCTGAGCACCAACAATGGACTTGATAAGCGTAGTTTTACCTGCGCCGTTGTGGCCGATAAAACCGTAGATGTCGCCAGGCATAACGTCGAGCGAAAGGTCAGAAACGGCAACCTTGGAGCCGTACTTCTTGGTGAAGTGCTGGACGCTCAACACAGGAACAACCTCGCCAGGAGCTGCTGGAGTTGCAGCTGCTGGAGTTGCAGCTGCTGGAGTTGGTGCTGGAGCTGGAGCTGGAGCTGCGGGTGCCGCTGGTGCTGAAGCTGGAGCTGCGGCTGCGGCTGCGGGTGCAGGAGATACGGGAGCTGCAGGTGCAGTTGGTGCAGCAGGCGCAGCTGGAGGTACGGGAGCGTTAGGAACGGGTGGCTGTGGAATATTGTCGGCCATGCTAGTTTCCTTCTTCCATTTTGTCTGTCTTATTCACAGGAGTGTTATTAGCTTTTGGAGTGCGCTTTGCCCTTCTCAGAGCGTCGCGCAAAATCCATTCTACCTGAGCGTTAGTTGAACGCATGTCGTCTTGCGCCCAGCGTTCAACCGCCTCCCAGACTTCTGGAGCTACACGAAGTGGATATTGTTTGCGAGGTGCCATGGGTTTCTCGCCAGGCTTTACTGCTGCAAGGAACCGGTGTTAAGAACAGGCTGGGCCTCGGACTCGCCGCAAAGAACAACCATGAGGTTGGAAGCCATGACGGCCTTGCGGTCCTCGTCGAACTCAACGACACCATTCTCGGAGAGCTGAGTGAGAGCCATGTCAACCATGGAAACGGCGCCTTCGACAATCTTTTTACGTGCAGCGATGATTGCCTCTGCCTGCTGGCGGCGGAGCATTGCCTGCGCGATTTCAGGAGCGTAGGACAGGTGCGTAAGGCGAGCGTCGTCAACGGTGATACCAGCGACAGAAAGGTTGCGGCTCAGCTCGGACTGAAGCGCCTCGGAGACCTCCTCAATGTTGGAGCGCAGGGTAATAGCGGTGTTGGACTCGGACTCGTCCTCCATGTGGTCGTAGCTGTAGATGCTAGCAACGTGCCTGAGCGCGGTCTCTGCCTGCATAGCAACGTAGCTGTCGTAGTCGTCGACGTCAAAGAGAGCCTTTGCGGTATCGCTGACGCGCCAAACAACAACCTCGGCGATCTCGATTGGGTTGCCCATGCGGTCATTGACCTTGAGGACGTCGCCGTTCAGCGTGCGGGCACGAGTGGAAATGATGGAGGTGTGCACGTTGACCGTAGGGGTGCCTGTGCCTGTGGCGAGAGAAGAAAGATCGCCCACATTTGTAGACAGGGTCTTGGCGTAGTAAGGATTTGCCCAGCGAAGGCCCTCGTCCTTAACGGTGCCGATGTACTTGCCAAACAACACGCAAACCCTTGCCTGACCAGGCTGAAGGCTGAACAGACCGCTTGAAACAAACAAGCCAGCAAAGAAAAATACCAGCGCGCCAATGATGCTTGGGAACGACGGATCCAGGCGAGGATTTCTATCTGCCGCCATAGCGCTGAGAACAAAATTCAGCGTAAACAGGGCTGCAACTGCAAAAAGAACAATAGCAATCAACAGGAACAGCCAACCACTCTTGGATTTGATGATTTTCTCGGTGCTCATAGTATCTCCTTTGTGACAATGAGCCTTCTGTTGGCATCATTGTGATATCACATTGATTACAAGTCAATAGAAATTTTTATTTAAATATTATTCAAAAATTGCAGGTGAAACGTGGGTTTTTAGCGTACAGTGTGCGCGGATGTGTGTGCGACGCGTGGTGCAGATGCGCGCGCTTAGTCGCGCGAGATGCGAGCAGGCGTGTGGCGAGAAGATTGCTGTACGTGGCGAGAAGATCTTCTCTTCGAGAAAAGTAACCGACCTGTAAGACTTGGATTAAGCGCGCCTGATTTCTGCAAAGAATCTGTAACTTTTGCCTAAAAACATCAAAGAATCGGTGGATTTGCCTGATTTTGTCAAAGAATCGGTGACTCAAATACAGATTCTTTGCACTTTTCAGGCTCACGATCAGAGGGCAATCAGAAGATGGCAGAAAGACGTTCGATCGCACAAAAACACACCTCGGGAGAATCCCCAAGGTGTGTTCAGTGTGCAATATTACCTGTTCGCAGCCGGTGCGGAACCCGCGGCCGGCGCCCGTCGCAGTTCGCAGCCAGTGCGGAAGCCGCAGCCAGCGCGGTGTGCGGGGCCGCAGCCCGGGGCCGCAGCCCGCAGCCCGTAACTCGCGCGGCATGCTAATCGATACGAGCATCTACCTCGAGCCAACCGAGCTGGTCGATGTTGCCCTTTACGTGCTCGCAAGACTTGCGCCATGCCTCAATCTCGGAGTCGGAGAGCTTGGGCACAAAGACCTTCTCGACACCATTAGCGCCGATAACCGCAGGAAGTGAAGAGTAGAAGCCAGAAACACCATACACGTCGGTGAGCAGCGTGGAAACTGGCGTAATCAGTTTGGTGTCGTGGACAATAGCCTTGATGACCTCGACGGCTCCGTTTGCAATGGAGTACTCGGTGCACTGCTTGCCGCTGTAAGTGACGTAACCGCCCATGCGACCAGCCTGCTCAAGCTCTGGGAGGTCAAAGGTCTTGCCTGTCTGAGCTGCAACTTCGTCGAGGGTGAGGCAGCCAATGGAAACGTGCGACCAGCAAGCGAACATGCCGTTGCCGTGCTCGCCAAGCATCCAAGCGTTGATGCAAGATGCTGGATAGCCGGTAGCGCCGGAAAGCGCGTGGCGGAGTCGAGCAGAATCCAACGTGGTGCCGGAACCGATTACCTTATTTGGATTAGCGCCAGTCAGATACTGGAGCTCAGTGGTAACAACGTCGCATGGGTTTGCAATGTTGACCCAAATGCCATTGAAGCCAGCGTCTGCAATACGCTTTGCAAACTTCTTGGCCTCGTCAGTAGTGACAAAGAGCTCGCCATCGCGATTGCCCGCAGCAGCAGCTACGTGACCTGCAGCGTTAACGATAATGTCGCAGCCAGCAAGCTCCTCATAGCGGTCATCAAGCTCATAGACGCGAGCAGGGTGTGGATAAAATGGCATTGCATCCAGCAAGTCGTTTACCTGAGCTTTGCACAGAACTTCGTTTGTATCACTAATAAAGAGCTCCGTAACAAGTCCCTGGTAAAGCAGGGCATTTGCAACATGAGCGCCGACGTGATTAGCACCAATGATGCCAATCTTGCTGATGAGAGCCATAATCCACCCCTTTGTCTCGCCAAAATACTGTGCCTGATAGCCTAACGGTTTTTTTACATAAACGGGAAACGATACAAAAAATGAAACATATTAGACACAACAATCCCCTCAACGTGCCATTTAAGCCCGCAAACGGTATAGTAGTAACCCAAGATTTGGAGAGGACCTATGGGATACAAGACACCAACATGCTCTATTGCGCGTAGCTGCGGAGGCTGTGAATGGCTTTCGGTCCCCTATCCTATCCAACTTAAGCGCAAGCAGGCGCAGGTAGAAGAACTTCTCGCCCCACTAGCAAGCATCAATAACGTAACTATCGAGCCCATCCGTGGAATGGACGAGCCCCTGGCGTATCGCCACAAGGCAGCAACGCCGTTTGCGCCGGGTAAGGGCCGCACGGTTCGCTCCGGTTTTTACGCAAGTGGAACGCACAAGATTATTGCTTCAAAGGAATGCCTGGTAGAGGACGGTCGAGCTCGCGCTATCCTCAACGACGTGGCGTATCTTGCCGGTCAGTTCAACATCCACGCCTACCAGGAAGATCGCGGCAAAGGAGCGCTTCGCCACGGCGTGGTGCGCTGCGGATATGCCACCAACGACGTTATGCTGGTGCTGGTGATCAACGGCCAACATCTGCCCCATGAACAGGAGTTTATTGCCGCGCTTCGCAAGGCACACCCCGAGCTGACCAGCATCTTCTTGAACGTCAACCAGAAGCGCACCAACGCAATCTTGGGGCGAGAAACCCGTCTGCTTTGGGGCTCAACGTCTATGAGCGACAAGCTTCTGGACTGCACGTTTGAGATTGGTCCAACCAGTTTCTATCAGACCAACCCTCAGCAAACCGAGGTGCTCTATCAGCTGGCTATCGACGGAGCACTTGCTGGCTCCAAGCTTGCTGACGCCGAGTCCGCCGATACTGCGCAGGCGGGCGCCGCGTTGACCGGCGCTTCCACTCAGGCAGACGCTTCCGCACAAGCAACCGCTTCCGCGCAAACCGACAGCCTACGTGTTCTTGACGCCTACTGCGGCACAGGAACCATTGGACTTTGCTTGGCGCACGCTGCCACAGCTCAAGGCGTCAACCTCTTGCTCACTGGCGTTGACCAGGTTGAAAACAACATTCAAATGGCTCGCAGAAACGCTCGAAACAATAAACTTCAAGCTGAATTTATCTGCGACGATGCTACTCGCTACATGCAAGCTCTGGCAAAAGATGGTCAGAACTTTGATGTCATTATTCTTGACCCGCCTCGTGCAGGTTCAACACCTGCCTTCCTTAAGGCAACAGCTCAGCTAGCCCAGAAGAAAATCGTGTACGTGAGCTGCAACGTTGTAACTCAGGTCAGGGACCTCAAGGTTCTTCTCGACAGTGGATTTGCCATTGAGCGCGTTACGCCTGTGGACATGTTCCCTCACACCAAGCACGTGGAGACGGTGGTATTGATGTCAAGGGTGAAGGACTAAACAGTATAGAAAAGGCTTGAAATCAAGGGATTCCGAAGAACTGCCCCGGTTTCGGCAAATAATCGGAATTCTTTTTTAGACTATTTGACAACAGTTCTGGCTACTGGAAACATAAGGGTTGTAACTACAGAACTGCTTTTTGCCGTATTGAGACTACAGAAATGATAACTTTGGATTTAATGCCAAAGCCAAGTGATGAAGCTTGTTGTATTTTGCGGAATAAGTCTTATCCTGGCATTCGTTTTAACGGTAATTATTCCATTATGGTTATAAGGTTATGCGTGAACAAAACTCTTTGATTTTCTGTCACAGCAAAGTTATAAACATAGTATGCGGCGACAAAGAATGTAATTTGCTAAGGAGATAGTTTTATGGATTATATACGAGCGATTCTGGACGGGATTGCAATAGCCGCAATCTTTAACGGTGCAGTGGCAGTTTTGGTGCTCATTAATCCGAGATACTTTTTTGATTCTTATCCAAAGGCAATTCAGAAAGCTGCACCTGAACAGATGACAAAAAAGGAGAAAAATATAAATTTCATCATGACAATTGTAATTTGCGGGATTTGTTTCATATATTCAATAGCAAGTCTTGTACATACAGGCATTTCGGGCTTTTGGAATCTTTTTTGGATGGGGTATATTCAGTGGAGCATATTGAACTTAGGAGATTTCTTTTTGCTGGATTGTCTGTTGTTCCAAGGAAAACATAAGAGTAAGGTTGTCATCCCCGGAACAGAGGGGCATCCTGATTATGAGCTCGGCAACTGGATGAAGCATTTGGCAATCAAGGAACATTTTGTAGTCACTCCTTTTTTGATCATATCGTTTGTAGCGGCGATTCAGGCTTTGATTGTTGGAATATTATGAAGATGAATTTTCGGGTCATTTATCTAAATGGATAGTGAGCTTTTGTTTGGATACGCTTGAATTCTCATTGCTAGTGCAACAACAAAAGACGGCCAGAACTTTGACGTTATTATTCTTGACCCGCCTCGTGCAGGTTCAACACCTGCCTTCCTTAAGGCAACAGCTCAGCTAGCCCAGAAGAAAATCGTGTACGTGAGCTGCAACGTTGTGGCGCAAGCTAGGAACTCAAGGTTTTTCTCGACAGTGGATTTGCTATTGAGCGCGTGACCCCCTGTGGGCATGTTTCCCCACACCAAGCATGTGGAGTATGTTGTTTTAGCAGTGGAAAAGTAATCAAATTTGATATTCCTCGCCGGAAAATAACCCTTATAGCACTCTTCGTTTATAAGTTAAATCTCAATCTACGTTATGCCGTAATAAGTTGTTCGGCATTCCACATATCAGAATATTTACCATTCAACGACAAAAGCTGATTATGAGTTCCGGACTCCACAACTTTCCCATCAGCCACCACAAGAATCTGATTAGCATTTTTTATAGTAGATAGTGTGTGAGCAATCATTACAACGGTTTTATTATTTTGTAGAAGATTTGAAATTGCCTGTTTTACAGCTAATTCATTTTCAATATCCAAAGAGGATGTTGCTTCATCAAGAAGTAAAATTGGGCTGTCTTTTAATATGGCACGAGCGATCGAAAGTCGCTGGCGTTCACCACCGGAAAGTAGATTTCCATTCTCGCCAACAGGGGTGTCATAGCTTTTTTCCATTTTACAAATGAACGTATCACAGTTAGCTTTTTTACAAGCATCTTCTATCTCTTCATCCGTAGCAGAGGGTTTTGCATAGCGTATGTTTTCCCTTACCGTGTCATTAAACAAGAAGGTGTCCTGATCAACCATTGAAATCAAGCTTAGAACATCTTCTGAACTGACGTGAGCAATCGACTGCTCCCCTATTTTAATTTCTCCACTTTCCGAATCATAATACTTTGCAATCAAATTCAGAATTGTTGATTTACCAGATCCAGAATCTCCCACGATTGCAGTTAATCCATGCTGTGGGATGAAAAATCTCATTTCTTTCAAAACAGGATTTTTAGGTACATAGGAAAACGACACATCGTGAAATGAGATGTCATACTTCTTTGGGAGAAAAACATCAGCACTTTTCGTTTCCTCTTTTTCTGTCAACACATTTTGAATATTTTTCTTTGATATCAGAAGGTTCCTGTAACTAAACATATCAACTGAAATCGCGGTAACCAACTTGGCTAAAATCATTGGCAGCATACACAGAAACAAAAAACTAATTGCTTGAATATCACCCGCTTGCCATGCAAGAAACCCAACCCACATGACTAGTGGAACAGTAAGCCAATTGACAATGTTAAAAGAAAAATTAACCGGTATACCATGCGCCTCATATTGATAACTGACCGTGCTAAATTTTCGCATAACATCTATTGTGTTCCTATTTTTGGTACCGCCCATTCCATAGGAACGAAAAGTCTGAATTCCGTCAATATACTCGACTATTTGTCCTATAGCTTCTGCCGTAACCGAGTTCTTTTCCACACCATACTTTTTTACAATTCTGAATGATAGCAACATTTCTGGAATCAACAAAAGAAGAGTACTAGCCAGAATACCTGCAGCAGGAGAATAGAGCACATACGTGAAGGCGATAATTATTAATGACAAGATTCCATTTTTTACAAGACTTGCAAGCTTGTGCGTCAGAATCTGCTCATAGCTATTTACATCTGCCGTCATGATATTGATATATTGTCCCTCGTGTTTTGCTGTAAATCTGGATAGTGGGATCTTTCTTAACTTATCACCAAGTCCAAGTCGAATATTTTTAGAGACCCCAGCCCCGCCTATCTGAGTTTGTGTATAGCCAATACTATAGATAGCAAGTCGTATCACAAAAATCGCTCCAACAAGGCAGGATATGCTGAAGACGTTCCTCATATCAGCTGTTCCGTCATACAGCATTTTGAGAACCATATAAATTACAACATAATTACATCCAGAAAGAAGTCCTTCACAGACGGTCAATATCAAACCGCAGTAAAACTGGCTATCTTTATGGAAAAGACTTTTCTCGCTCATCTTCCCAACTCTCCTTTTCCATAAGTAATATTCCTTGTTAATTCATAGTCTTTCCAGATTTTTTGATAATACTTATTACGTAAAAGTAGTTCGTTGTGAGTGCCAAAATCTGAAATAGTATGATTCTCCACCACCGCAACCTTATTGCACATTCCAACCACACTAAGTCTATGAGCAATAATGACGACTGTTTTCCCCATACACAGGTTCCTGATTGCCTTATCAATTTCCATCTGATTTTCTGGATCAGCAGCACTCGTTGCTTCATCCAAAATAAGAATTGGCGCATTTTTTAAAATTGCCCTCGCGATGGCAATTCTCTGTTTTTCTCCGCCGGAAAACCGAGAGCCATAACTTCCGACTTTTGTGTTATATCCATCAGGAAGCGACATAATGAAATCGTCAATTTGTGCACCTTTTGCTGCTTTCCGCACCTGCTCTAAAGATGCGTTCGTTCCCATGCGGATGTTGTCAAAAACAGAGTCCTGTGTCAGAAAAGTTTTTTGAAAAACAAGCGAAATATGTTCAAGGAGTGTTTCATACTGGATTTTTTTGACATTCTTTCCTCCAATCAAAACCTCTCCTTTATCCACGTCATAAAAACGCGCAATCAATGCTGCAACTGTGCTTTTACCCGCTCCAGATGCGCCTACAACAGCGATCTTTTCACCATCTTGGATACGTAGATTGCAATTTTCAAGCACATTTATTTTTCCATCATATGAAAAGCTCACATCTTTTAGCTCTATATCATGGCTTTCAGGGCAAGTATCTCCACCTTCAAAAGTTGGAAGCGCCAGCAATTCCTCTACTTTTGTAATACCACTAAATGCCTGGGCAAAATTACTAGACAGTTGTTGGAGCGGAAGCAATTCCGTTAAATATAAAGAGCCGATGTAAGCAAACAAGAGAAACGCGCTCTCTGTAATGGATCCCCGCAGGAACAGCTTTCCGCCCAGTGGAACAATCAATAAAAGCCCCGACTCAAGTAATAAAATGAATACTGCGTATAAAGGTGCGGTTTTTTTCGAAATCTTGTTCCACGCTCTATTTCCATCGAGAATAGCTTCTCTAAATTTTTTAAATGATTTACTGCCCATTTGATACGCCTTAATTAAACGCATTCCTCGGACGTACTCAACCATAACAGAATTAAAGTTGGAAAGAGATGTGTTGGCCTCTGGCAATATCTCGGACATCTTTTTAAACACACTCATCATTATTGGAATATCCAAAAATAGAGGGACCAAGGAAATAAGTGCCAGCGGGATATTCACTGTCATGAGATAGACAAAAATAACTACAGGGCCTGTAAAGTAGCTGACAAACTCTGGAATATTATGGGCTAGACACAGCTCTAACTTCTCAATATCCTCATTCAAAACTGTCTTGATTTCTCCTGTACTCCGCTCATTGACGTACCCAAATGGAACTTTAGCAAGATGTTCTATAATCATGCAACGTACCTTAAACAAGGCGTTATAAGCGCCTTTATGCGAGAGTACGCCTGACAGGCCGAGTAAGATCATGCGAAGAATTGTCGTTACGGTCACTAAGACAATACAGTCTATTAATACTTGCTTTGTCAGCATTCCATGCAGAACAGCATCGATCAACTGATAAATGCCTACATACGGCCCAATTACAAATAATCCACTCAAGAATGCGCACAATACAGATATAAATAAGTACCATTTATCATCACCGGACCATTTAAGAAGTAATTTAACTGGATTTTCTTGAACTTTATTCAAACAAATCACCTCTTTTTTCACCTACGGCGGAAAAGAACTTTTGCTTTATCTGTTCTTTGTTGTCTTCACAACACTTTAAATCGCAGCTAATCTCACTATCTGAAAACACAAGCATGCGATTACATGTTTTACAAAAAAATTCAAAGTCATGCGTAACAACAAATATAATTTTTCCCTGTTCAGAAAGATTTTGGACGATTCTCACCACTCTGGACATGTTTTCATAATCTAGTCCGCTGGTAGGTTCATCAAAGACGATTATTTCTTTTTTGCAAACTTGCCCCACGGCAACGGCTACCCTTTGCTTTTGTCCACCAGAAAGCGTACCTGGATGTTGTTTGGCAAGAGATAACAGATCGAGCGTATCCATCGTTTCTGTAATAACTCGTGAATCTGGTCTATTTATTCCGAAAGAACATTCCGCCTCTACGCTCTCTGCAAAAAGCTCATAGTTCACATCCTGCATAACCATATAAGAGATTTTCTGTCGCTTCCTCCTTGAGACTGCCTTTTCATCCCAGAAATAATCTCCTTTTATTTCTCTATGTAGTCCGCAAAGAGCCCGGGAAAACGTTGTCTTTCCGGCGCCGTTTTTTCCTACAATCGCAATAACTTCACCTTGTGAAAACTTTGCATTGATATCACTTATCACAGCTTTATTTTTATAGAAAAAAGAGACGTTTTTCAGCTCTAGTTTTACATCACTCGCTTCTCCGTTGATTACTTCGGGAAGTTCTTTTTGCAAGTTAGTAGTTCGAAGACCCATGCCCTGGCGTTCTTCATCGGTCAAAGTTTGAAACTCTTTGGCAGAAAAAATCTTTTTTATTTGCCCCTCATCAATTACGACAATTCGATCGACTATTCCCATCAGATAATAGAGTCGGTGTTCAGCGATTAAAATAGTTTTCCCTTGAGATTTAAGCCTTTTGATATGGGCTCTTAAAGCAGCTATCGTTTCAATGTCTAGATTGGATGATGGCTCATCCAACAAAAAAACGGATGGGCTCATAGCATATACAGAGGCAAAGGCAATCTTCTGCTTTTCTCCTCCTGAAAGAGAAAAAATATTTCGTTTAAGTAGACTTTCAATCTCCAAATCTTTTGCTGTGGACGCTACTTTTTCTTCAATCAGTTTTCTTGGTAATGCAAGATTCTCCATACCAAAAGCAATTTCGCTATCTGTATCCACGTTGAAAAACTGCGTTCTTGGATTCTGGAAGACTGACCCAACATGAGATGCAACTTCGTATATTGGCATTTCTGGAATGTTGCACCCATCAAGCAGAATCTCTCCAGTCAACTTACCTGTATAGAAGTTTGGAACAAGCCCATTCACAAGGCGAGTTATTGTAGTTTTACCACATCCGCTTTTTCCACAGAGGAGGACACATTCTCCATCGTTCACTTTTAAATTGATATCGTGCAAACTATCCTTCTTGCGAATATCTTCTTGCTCCCCGTGCAAGTCATACGAAAAGGATACGTGCCTGAATTCGATCATGCGTTATAAACCCCTCCAAACACAACCCAAAACAAGTACGTAAACTGCAAAAGCGATAGCAATCCAGTCCCTTTTCCGGAACTTAATTTGAAGGTGGCAAGTGCGTAGTTTTGGATTCTCTATCCCACGTGTAACCGCAGCAGCTGAAAGCTCATCAGCCGTATTGGAGGCCGTCATTAACAACGGGACATAAAGGCATTCCACCATCATGGCTGGGTTTTTAAAAAATCCAAATAAAGAGGGACTCACATCTCTAAGTCGCATGGCGTCTTTTATATGGTTCCAGTCTTCACAAACTGACGGTATATATCGAAGCATAACTGCTAAAGGAATAACAATCTTATTAGGGATGCGCGCTTTGTTCATCGCGGTCAGAAATTCATTAACTTTAGTTGTAGAAAGAATAATACTTGCCAAGAATGCACAAGGATAGACTGTATAAAACAAGCCCAGCCAAGCTGTAAAGACGGTATAAAGTATTCCTTTTTCGAGCGACATAATAAATAACGTCACCATATAAAAAATGGCATAAAAAACTGCATAAAGAAGTGACCTACGAACTTTTCCGTTTACACACCCAAATACAACAACCGCAAAAACAAGCACGCTCTCATATTGAAGCGATGTTGCAATCGTTGAAGAAATCACGCATAGAACAAGTAGGATGAATTTAGTGCGTGGATCAAATCGTGATTCAGAATGTTTTATTGTATACGCGCTCCAAATCATGACGTTATCCCAGCTTTTTCAAATTGCTTCTTGAGTAGCTTACTGCCGATAAAACCACTAATAAGAGCAACTAAAATCGTGCCTGCTACCATAGTCACTAAAACCCACTGGTTAACAGATGCTGTCATCGTATCTACATATTCAAGGGGCGTGCCTTTCTCCAACATTCGACTTATCCAAGCCTGCGGATTAAGGAAATAGGCAATATATGACCCAGTTCCGCCAAGACAGAAAACAACGTAAGACAAAATATTAATTTTTATACTTTTATAACGTCTGGACCATGCAACAAGCTCCGCAAGCATACTGCCGATTAGATATCCAATGGTCATACCAATATGCATTCCTGTTACATAACAAAAAGTTGCCATTAATAGTCCCGCTATAAAAATTGGTCCTGTTTTTGGAACTTTTGCTACTAATAGAAGATATACAGGTCCAGCAAGAAGTGCAGCGCCCACTGGATAATAAAAAGTTAAAGCAGGGAACATTGCAAACGGACCCCCACTAAACGCGATACATAGAAAAATGAGCGCCGAAAAAATGCCGACCGTAATGAGTTCCTTAACTGTAAGGCTCTGTTTCTTGATATTCATTTTGTTTGTCATGATTAATGACCTCCATTTGCATTCATATTGAAATCCAAAAGACGCTAAAACAATATGAAGTTAGTTGCATCTAACCTTAAAAAACAGCATAAAATATCAGGGAAATCGAAATAGCTCTACTAATTGTTATTCGTCCGATTAGTATGTAATTTTGTCCGATTTGTATGATTCTGAGGTGCTTGCATGGGAATCAGTGAATTTTACGAGGATTGGCTTACTCGCAGTGGATTTGTTGAAATAGAGTCGTCGCCAAACTACAGCCCTGCTGGAAAATTGTATCTTGCTCCAGAGGAAGTAGCCTGTGGATATTACTGGGTTTATGGAGAAAAGAATCTGTTTGATATCAAAATCCACGATTTTTATTTCTTTGAAGATAGCTTTGTCTCTCTAAACACACCGGAATGTTTAAGCATCACCTATTACGATTCAGTATCTGGTGAAGAGCTAACTCCTTACCGTCGTCTAACTGCAGGATGTGTAAAATCCTTTTACGGAGGACATGAAACCTATAAGGCTATTTTTCATAAGAACATTCCAGTTCGGTCCGTGGGCATAGAAGTATTTCCTGCATATTATCAAAAATATTTAAGTGAAAGATATCCTGATGACTACATTCCGCCACATGAGGCTTTCAGTCGAATAGGGCAAACGTTTAACTTTCCGGAGATGTCGCATCTTTTACAGCAAGTTTGGGATTATAAAGGTAAAGGCATACCAGCAAAGTTGTTCTACGAATCTAAGGTTGCAGAAGCCGTTTCTCTTGTTTATGAACATGGGAAAAAGAGCAAAAATGATCTTTGTACAAGGATATCTCAACAGGACGTAGATGCCTTGAGCAATGTTACCTCCTATATCAATGACCATTACAACACCGAGCTTCCACTCGCTATGCTTGCTCGAATTGCGTGCATGGGTACAACAAAATTGAAAACCTCCTTTAAATGCATATATCACTGTACTATTTCTGAATACATCCAGCAGCGACGCATGAGTCATGCGGAAATGCTCCTGACCTCTACAGACTTTGCAATAGAGCAGATTGCTTCAGCTGTTGGATATTCCAATGCAGGAAGATTTGCTGCAAATTTTAAAAACAATACAGGATTATTTCCTGCAGAATATAGAAAGATATCTCGCAGGAAATTCAAGATAAGTAACTGATTCGAGCAGCCATGAAAACAATAGAGTTTGGAAAACAAAATAACGACGTAATCATGTTGCTTCATGGCGGCGGTTTATCTTGGTGGAATTATAAAGCCGAGGCTGAACTGCTAAAGAATCGATATCACGTTGTATTGCCAATCCTTGACGGACATGCAGGTAGTGACAATGATTTTATAAGCATCGAGAAAAACGCAAGTCGGCTCATTTCTTTTATTGATAAAGAATTTGGAGGCTCGGTTCTCCTTATTGGAGATCTGTCCCTTGGCGCGCAGATTTTAGTTGAAATGCTTACGCAACGAAATTCAATCTGCCAAAACGCTGTCATTGAAAGTGCATCTGTTATTCCATCTAGGCTGACAAATGCCTTGATTAAACCAATGTTTTCTCTAAGTTATGGCTTAGTGAAAAAGAAATGCTTTGCTCAAATGCAATTTGACTATCTTCATATGCGTAAAGATTTATTTGAAGACTATTATCGAGACACGTCACAAATCTCAAAAAAGAACATGATTGCATTCTTGGAAGCAAATACATCCTATGAGCTGAATCCCAACCTTCAAGATGTCCACGCCAACATCCATATACTTGTCGGCGAAAAAGAACAGAAAAAGATGATCCGTTCAGCAGAACAATTGCATAAGGCACTGCCTGATAGCGTTCTTGAAATAAAGAAAGACTTATATCATGGCGAGTATTCCATCAATTACCCAGAGGAGTACACAAAAGAACTTCTAGACATGATGTGCTACATATCTTTAAACAGCTCATCTGTGGTGTTGTAGGATGTTGCTTGAATTTTACCTGACATGATATCGCGTGCTTCTTCCATGGCAGCCAGTGTTTCAGCATTAAACTTTGGGATTTCCACTTTAAAAGGAAGGCCTCCGTGCAAAACGCACTGGCGTAAGAAGATGTTTACGGCACTTGACATATCAATGCCGAGCTTTTTAAACAGTTCATTTGCTTCTGTTTTAACATTACTATCGATGCGAATTTGAGTAGGACTTGTTGCCATAGTATCAGCTCCTTTTAAGCTGATTTTGATACAAATGGTATACGTTGTCAATCAATAAACAGATTGGTTTTTAATTTGTTTTGTTTATCCGACGCTATTTTTTCCCTTGAATTCTCAAAGCAAGTGCAACGTTTAATGATGGTAGACTTCTCAAAAACACTTCCAACTCAGGAGCTCCCGTGATTATAAAAAACGAAATACCGCTTTTAGAATATGACAATGTCTCCCCAGAGATTATTGCGGCAGATCACGAATGGACCGCAGGTCAACTACCAGAAAAGTGCCTCTTTGCATTTCTCGGAGACGTTGTCCATGATTACGCCAACCAACACGGAGCAGAAGTTGTAGAAACAATCGTGACCATTTCTCGAGACATCAAAGTCTACGTCTTAACTTCACATGGCGAGAAAATCTGTTTAGTTCAATCCCCTACTGGATCTGCTTCATCTACACAGGTAATGGACATACTGGTTACCTGTGGATGTAAGAAAGTGATTGCGGTTGGTTCATGCGGCGTTCTAAAAGAGATGCAAGAAAATGCATTTCTCGTCCCAACTAAAGCTCTTAGAACGGAAGGAACGTCCTATCACTATCTTCCAGCATCAAGATATATAGAACTTGATGAAGAGCCAATCTCTGTCATAGAAGAGACCTTCAAAAAGGACGGCCTCCCTTTTGAGACGTGTACCACCTGAACTACTGACGGTTTCTTCCGTGAGACGAAAGATATGGTTGAGTATCGCCTGCAAGAAGGATGCTCAGTTGTAGAGATGGAATGCTCGGCACTTGCTGCTTGCTGCAGAAAACGAGGGGCGCAGTTTGGACAGTTCCTTTTTACAGCAGACTCTTTGGCAAACGTTCTCGAATATGACGAGAGAGACTTTGGCAAAGATTCGCATGAAAAGGCGCTGCTTCTTGGTCTGGAAATATTAAAGAACTTCACCTAAACCATCGCTGGACATCCGCACTTGCAGCGTTTCATAAAATTTAAGCGTACAATTGTTAGTACGTTCTACTTTGCTTTTCAACAGGGCATTTCTACAAATTGTGAGGCTCATATGAAAGTTCAGCAGCTCATTAAAGATACGTGCGCAATAGCCGCCGAGGAGATCGGCACGGCAAAAGCAGATCAGATTACACAGGCGGCACAAAAGCGATACGAAGCGCTCTGCGCAGAAAACTCATCAGATTCCAAGGAGCTTCGCGCTCATTCTTACAAGCGCATTTACCCTGGTATTGCTGTATATGAAGCTCTACGTGCAGAGGGCATCCCACAAGAAAAGGCCGTCTGGTATATTCGCGAGTATTTCCAGCGATTTGCTGCCAAACGAGTCCCGCTCTTCCAATGGGTCATCAAAACGTTTGGTCTTGCACGCAGGTTTCCACGTCTTTTTAAATCAGGTATCGAGAAAAGCTGCACAGCAAGTGCTGGATTTGCCTTTGAGTATCCGGAAAGCCATGGCAACGAAGCTCGCCTTAATATTGTGAGCTGCCCCTACTACGAGATAACCAAAAGATATGGCTGCCCCGAAATAACCGCTGCATACTGTGATAGTGACGATGCGGGATATGGCAACTTACACCCACAGCTTGTCTGGGGTCGTACAAAAACCATAGGCCACGGTGGCGATTATTGCGATTTTCTCTTAGAGTATAAAGAGAACTAATCGCAGGTAAACGCTGTTCATCATTACCATCGCTAGACTTTCGTCATTTTCATGACGTACTTTGAGTTATATTTGCTGGGAGTTTTTTATGCAAGAAAATCGTATGTTTTCCGACGTCAAGCTAGCAAAGAGACTAACTCCGGCTTGGTTCAGTCCATTTTTAGCTGCTCTCTTGATAATTGCTGGACAAATTGTTGGTGCTATTGTGCTGGCTGTATCAGCAGCCCTTATCGCTGTCCCCTACTTCTTGAACAATCCTCAGATTGCAAACAAACTTTCAAGTCCTACTATTCTGCAAGAACTTTTAGGAGATTACTATCTTCTACTCTCACTCTTTTCCTTTGTTTTTATTGCGGGCCTCTTTTTACTATGGGTAAAGTTCTTTGAAAAACGTCCTGTTGCTACCTTAGGATTCTATAAAGATGGCTGGATAAAAGAACTTCTTAAGGGTTTTGGTCTAGGAGTTCTTCTCTTCTCTATTGTGATGCTGATTCTCATTTTGACCGGATCTTATCAATTAGTTAGCACTACTTTTACGCCTTATGCCTTCGGTTTTGTTCTTCTCACCATTCCTTTTTGGTTGATTCAAGGTGGAACAGAAGAACTTATTACCAGAGGCTGGCTTCTTCCTGTCATGGCAGAAAAATCCAACAAAATTATTGCAATCGTAGTCTCAAGCAGTCTATTTGGCCTTCTTCATATCTTTAACAGTGGCTTTACCATGTTTTCTCTGTTCAATTTGATTCTCTTTGGCATCTTAGAAACGTTCTATATCATCAAAACCGACAATCTTTGGGGAGCCGCCGGCATTCATGGAGCTTGGAACTTCGCCCAAGGCAATCTTTTTGGCGTCCTGGTAAGCGGAAGTACAGCCGGCAGTTCGTTGCTGCAATTTATTCCTGGCAATGGGTTAGAATGGCTCACCGGCGGCAGTTTTGGCGCAGAAGGTTCCGCCGCTTGTACGCTTGTAATGCTGGTAACTATCCTGATTCTTACCTATCAGCTTAAAAAATCTGACAAACTATTTGTAAAGAAATCTGCCGAGAAACCCGCTGAGCCCGCAAGCGTTAACTTGTAACTTTTATACTTTGCGGAATTTCAATATCTACTTTC
>ERZ773035.937-NODE-937-length-22174-cov-6.889326_pt1 | contig 22174 bp, 25 predicted proteins | sample MGYA00511487_ERZ773035 | MGnify/ENA primary metagenome ERZ773035 (study PRJEB29015, sample SAMEA2737985) | human oral metagenome | biome: human oral; feature: human-associated habitat; material: dental | place: China | collected 2024 ...
TTAATTATATTTCAATTTCATTTTTTATTAATACTGATAGTCAGGCAATTAGTTTTTTTTAAAATAAGGATATTGCAATATTTTTTTAAATTGATATTTTTTTGGCAGCATTATACATTTAACATTCGCTTATTTCTATTTAACTTTGAAAATGTTTATATGTATTTAATAAAATAAAAAAAGACTGCTCTTTGGGCAGTCTTTTCGTCATTATTAAACAAAGTACATATATATCCAGCGTTATTTGGCCACGATCATATTCTTAGGATCTAGGATTTCGTCCAATTTTTCTTTAGAAAGCAAGCCATGATCAAGTACTAAGTCGTATACCGCCTTGCCTGTTTGTAGCGCTTCTTTGGCTATCTTAGTACTATTCTTGTAGCCGATGTGTGGGTTAAGTGCTGTTACGATACCGATGCTATTCTTTACCATATTGAGGCAAACTTCGCGGTTAGCAGTGATACCCACCACGCACTTATCTTTGAGCGTATCAACCGCATTTTGGAAGAGGGTGATGGATTCCATGATAGCCTGGCAGATTACAGGTTCCATCACATTGAGTTCCAACTGACCAGCTTCAGCAGCAAAGGTTACAGTAAGGTCGTTACCAATTACCTTGAAACATACCTGATTAACCACTTCAGGGATTACAGGATTTACCTTTCCTGGCATAATAGAAGAACCTGGCTGCATAGCAGGAAGATTGATTTCGCTCAAGCCTGCACGAGGACCAGAGGCCAAAAGGCGTAAGTCATTACAGATCTTAGAGAGCTTAACAGCGAATTTCTTCAAGCCTGAGGAGTAGAACACATAAGCACTCGTATCAGGTGTTGCCTCTACCAAGTCGTGAGAAAGTACAAATGCCTCTCCAGTGGCTTTAGCTAAGTTCTCTGTACATAGCTTAGCGTAACCATGAGGGGCATTGAGTCCTGTACCGATGGCGGTACCACCCATATTGATTTCAAGTAGTGAATTGGCTGTTTTGTTCAAGGTAGCGATTTCTGCCTCAAGGCTCACTGCATAGGCTTCGAACTCTTGACCGAGGGTCATAGGCACCGCATCTTGGAGCTGGGTACGTCCCATTTTAATTACATCGGCGAACTCTTTTCCTTTCTTACGGAAAGCATCGGCTAAGGCTTGTATATGCTTTACGAGCTTTTTATTCATATTGAATACAGCGAGCTTAATGGCTGTAGGATAAGAGTCATTGGTAGATTGTGAACCATTGACATGGTCATTGGGGTAGCAGTGTACATAATCCCCTTTTTCATAACCCAAGATTTCCAAAGCACGGTTGGCGATTACCTCATTGGTATTCATATTCACTGAAGTACCCGCTCCTCCTTGGAACATATCCACAGGGAATTGGTCATGGAACTTTCCGTCAATCACCTCATGGGCAGCCTTTTCTATAGCAGCACCGATTTCTTTAGGGATTACCCCAAGGGCAGCATTGGCTTGAGCAGCGGCTAATTTTACATAGGCAAAAGCACGAATAAACTCAGGATAATCGCTCATTTTGCTGTTAGAAATGTGGAAGTTCTCTAAGGCACGTTGTGTTTGTACCCCATAGTAAGCCTCTTTAGGTACTTGTAATTCCCCAATGAGGTCTGATTCTGTTCTAAACTCTTTCATTATATAATGTATTTATACTATCTAAAAAAGTGCTGCTAAGGTACGTTTTTTTTCTTATATAACCATGTCTTTTCCTGTATTTTTTTTCGTATCTTTGCCCTAATTTAGCATACAAACAAGTCCTTTTTATGGTTGCTTATTTTCCATATCTTTTACTACTACTCATTACCATTGTGGGGCTTACTATGTTGGCCAATCGGCTTAGAATAGCCTACCCCATTTTATTGGTTTTTGGAGGCTTGGCTTTGAGTCTTATGCCTAAACTGCCTCATATAGCGATAGACCCCAACTGGGTACTGTTGATCTTCTTGCCACCACTGCTCTATGCCGACTCATCGGCGCTTTCGCTCAAGGAATTGTGGAAATGGAGACGCATTATCTTTAGCTTTGCCTTTATCGTAGTCTTTATCACCTCTGCAACAGTGGCATGGGTGGCCAATATGGTACTGCCTGGGTTTTCCTTGGCCTTGGGATTCCTCTTTGGCGGGGTGGTAGGTTCTACAGACGTGGTGAGTGTCTCGGCTATTCTGAAATTTGTCAAGGTACCCCACCGCCTTTCTACGATTTTGGAGAACGAGAGTCTGCTCAATGATGCCTCTTCGCTTATTGTCTTCCGCTTTGCTGCTTTGGTAGTTACCACAGGAGAGTTTGTTTGGTACCAAATGGCGGGTGGCTTCTTATGGGTAGTCATAGGCGGGGTTGCAGTAGGCTTGGCCGTGGCTTATCTGCTGCGTCTCATTCATAAGCTCCTTCCCACCGATGCCAATATGGATATTATTCTCACGTTCATCTCCCCTTACATAATGTATATGATAGCCAATGCTTTAGAGGCTTCAGGGGTTTTGGCAGTAGTAGTAGGGGGCGCCTACCTTACTTATTTTCGCAATGAGATCTTCCCTGCTGCTACCCGCAACAAGGGTGCCGCCGTATGGGATAATATTGTATTCATTCTCAATGGCTTGGCTTTTTCCCTCATTGGTCTGAGTCTGCCTGAAATTCTCTCAAGTATCGAGCAAGAGGGAATGGAACTGACTACCGCAACCTATTATGGGTTACTTATGGCAGGAGTCATCATAGGGGTACGTATCCTCTGTGCCTATGGGGCAGTGCTGACTACCCAGATTATGAAGCGCTTTATCCCCGTAGCCGACGGACGTAGGTATAACAATGTACGTATCCCGCTGATTCTCGGCTGGGCGGGTATGCGTGGGGTACTCTCTTTGGCGGTGGCACTCTCCATACCCCTGACCTTAGTCGATGGTAGCCCCTTTCCCCATCGCCATCTGATTCTCTATATGACTTTTATTGTTATCTTGGTTACCTTGGTTGTGCAGGGACTTACCCTTCCTTTCCTTATCAAGCGGGTTACCTTTCCCAACTATGACGACCATATTCCAGAGGCCGAAGCAGAGACTTATGTTCGCAAGGAACTGGCGCGAGTGGCCTTAGCATATATGGACACCCATTATAAGGATGAGACCAACAGCTTCCTGCTGCAAAACCAAAAAGACATCTGGCAGTTTCAGCTTGATACCCCCCAGTGTAGTATCACCCCTGAAGTGCGGGAGAAATACATCGCTATCCTACACTGCCAGCGGGAGTACCTACAGCAGCTCAATCGCAACCCACGCCTAAACGAACAGCTCCTGCGCTCCTTCGAACGGCAGATTGATTTAGAAGAAGAGAAATGGGAGAACCAAACTAATTAGCAGATTAGCCAATGTGCTAATTGATAAATTATTTATACCCGAAAAGGTATATATTCAATAAAATTGCATATATTTGCACCCGAAAAGGTATAATCTAATTTGCTAATTATGAGTATCGCTTCTTTTGTAAAGCAAAGGCGTAAGCAGTTACGCCTTACACAGCCTGAGTTGGCCATGCGAGCGGGCGTTGGGTTGCGCTTTGTACGCGAACTGGAGCAGGGTAAAAAAACCTTGCGTTTGGATAAGGTAAATCAAGTATTGGCTCTCTTTGGTGCCGAAGTAGGGGTCATAAGTATTATTGAGGAATGAAACAAGCAGTAAGCATTACCTACTTGGCGACAGTGGATTGAGCGTAGTTTTCTTTCTAATGAAATGAAAGAACAATACGCCCATTTGCTGATTTCCAAATTTACTAATCTACTAATTGATTTAAAAAACTAATAACCATGTATAACTTTAACGAACTCGACGCCCTTACTAATCGCCTTATAGACGAGGAAATAGGAATGTATGACCTGCCTTATTATGGAGTATAACCATCATTATTCTTTTCACCGCAAGCTACTCTACGCCATCTTAAAGTTAGCCCCTGAGCAATTTGCCCAAATACGCAAGGCAGTACAAGGCAAACTTTGTGCTACATTGAAAAAGGAATCGTTTAAATGATAATTAAAAAACAATCAAAATGATTAGAAAAATAATTTATCTTTTCTTCCTTATAGGAATACTTGTCTCTTGTGATTTTATTAATAATCAAAGTAGTAACAATCAAAATAAACAAGAGGATGAATTGGACTGTGAAGAAATCATATCAAAAATCGTACAATCAAGCTCTTTAGATTGGCAACATTACCCTGAAGCTTTCACAAGAATAGATCGCATTGAACGAGATAGTATATTTATCAAAGTGTTTTTTGATATGGATATCACTGATGAGCATGAACCCAATACCAAACAAGTCGTTGAAAATACCATTGCTTGGTTATTACTTTGTGTGAAAGAAAAAAAATTGTACGATATAACTCTCGATATAGAGAATCCTACAGCTTTAAGTTTTGATAAAAAATTACTTGATGTAGATAATATAGAAAAAATATGTGTGGGAAGAGAGGAAAGTAGTGAAATAAAAAGTATATCAGAAACGGAAAGCACTAACGATGTTGAGATAAAGAAAAATCTTGTAGATAAAAGATATCACGGAGAATGGCAATGTTTTAAATATATTAGAGATAATGGAATTGAAACGTTTAGTGAAAAATATGCTAAGCAATTTTCTCGTTTTGCACAATTTTACCTAAAAAAAGATTCTTTGATAGCTCCTAACGTATGTTCTAAATATGTTTTTCAGTACAAATTCCCCACAAAATTAAAACAACCTAATGAGGAAAGTAGCTACATAATATTCTTAAAACCTCAACAGGATAGTATTAGTTTTATCAAAGGAATTGAAGATGAAGGGGAGTGTGATAATATTTTTGATAGATTGTATTTAAACGATACAACTATTATCTTCCGTGACAGAGGTTATTTTTTCTATTTTAAAAAGAAATACAAAGATGATTCTGCAAGTAAAAACTTTCATATAGAAGGAATACCTGGCGATGATAGAAATTATTGGAAAGTACAAGGCGAATATAACTTTAGCAACCTCCAACAGGCATATAATTCCTTCCTAACTGATTTCCCTTACGGATCTGAAAACTTATTGCAAAAAATACCTCTAAAAAGTTTCTATGATAACAACTACTATATAAATTACATAGTACAGAAAAATAGTATTACAATTGAAAAGGAAGTCCCCTTAGGTATAGTTTCAATCTGCTTTAAAAAGAAGAATAACGTATGTGTTTTGTCCTATGAAATAAAGTATCCAGTGGAGTAATCACTCATTTTTTATAGTAAGGGCGTCTTTACTTTTTCAATCAGATTTTGATAAATTTATTCAATAACATTATGACCTCAGACGAATTTGCAAAGAATTTTTATACTGAACTGATATCAAAATAATACAAACTATCTATTCCTTCTTCTGACAAATAGAGTTCTATATGATTCTTTCTAAGTATATTATGTGTAATAGGCTGTCCTAAAAAAGTTTCCAATTCTTCTCTCTTCATATCAAATAGATTCAGGTCATCTATATACTCAAGGGCTATATTCTTGTTTCCTCCCTGCTCAGAAATTTCCTCTATCATAATATAGTGGAGCTTTCTATTTTCTTTAAAGCAGAACTCTATCTTATATTTTGATGAATATATAGCGTATAAAATACTACTTCCCGTTGCAAAAGAATCTTCTGAGAGATTCCTGACAATATCAATATCCCTTAATTCTTTATCTATGGTATGATTGAAAAAATTACTCGTTTTTATCTGGTACATAATCAAAGATAACTATTTCTAATCTATAAAGCTACAAATATACAAAATTAGTCATTATTTTTTGTATATTTGCCGCACTAAATAGCCCATTTTTGAACCTAAAAATATTCATTACCCTACACCTTTTGGAAAAACGCCAAAAAACTTTTGGTAGTATGCTCAGAACCGCCCTCCTATTCCCTTTAGCCATCGTGGGTGACCTCTGCGTGTGTATAGCTATTTCGGTTGCTCTTGTGGTCTCCTATTTTACAGAAAAATACGAAAATTAATTTTATGAATATAAGTTTCAAGCACCTTTTTTTACCTATCCTTTTACTCTGTATAGGTTGTGCATCTTCCAAAAAAATAAAAGCTCCTGATGACTATTGTGTTCCCCCGCCCTATACAATGACAAAAGAGAAAGGAGCTCCCATAGAAATCGATGATGCAAAGCTTGCGTTGGGCAAAAAACTTTTTGAAGGAAAACTATCCTCCAGAAATATCCTGATCGCTTATGCCTCCGATACCGATGAGGCTTTATTGGCATTAATTGCTTTGGCCGATGATCCTTCTGAGCAAGCAGAACTAAAGCGCAATACCTTAAAAATAGAAATCCATAGCAAGATTAATGCTATTTTCTCACAGATGAATTCGGTAACTGCGGAACTGGATTGTGAAGAAGAGCGTATAGACCAAATAGCTACGACCCTAAGCAACATCAACGACAAGAATGTTACCCGCCTTACGGTAGCCTCCATACTTGTGGGAGCAGCCTCTGCCGTGGCGGGTGCTTATATAGCCGATGATGGTTGGAATAAGGGAGTTGCTGTAGGTAGCGGGATACTCGGTGCGGGCTTGAGCTTCCTTACGCTTAATCCCAAAGGAAAAAAGATAATACTACAACACCCTCGCAATCTGTTGCGTTGTTTTATCACCGAGAAAAATGATATTGAATTTCCGCCCTTTGTATGGTATATGATCAACGAACCCCGTTTTACCAATTCAGGAGAAAGCTCCGTTTTGCAAAATACACAAAGAAGATGGATCAAACATCTTTTTGACAATGACAAAGAAAAGGCACTGAAAGCCGTAGTTTTTAGCGATGGAGGTGTCTATAATGCGGGAGATTTGCATACTCGTGCCGAGATGTTTGACCAAATGCAATCGGTGATACATTCGCTCAACCAAAACCTCAACTTCTTTATCCAAGAGGTCAATATACTTATGTTGAAAAAATAAAATTGCATATAATGAAAAAACTCCTTTTACTACTATGTATGTGGATAGCCCTGCCTGCTGTAGCCCAAACCTCTGACAGCAGAATCCCCGTCATAGATGCAAGTTACCTCAAGCAAGGCAGTAGCTATGGACAGTTGGGGCTACATTTCAGCTGTTATGATAGCGAAAAATTTGTACTATTGGCAGGGCTTGCGGGCAATTTCCGTTCGGAAGACAAAAAACTCATCGCTATCCCCGAAGCGCAACTCTCGGCTTGGATCAGTGCTGATGTTTCTCATGGTAGTTTTATAGACATCCCTGTGCTGATGCTGCGCCCTCAGTTGAATTTTTCCCCCTATTACTTTGCCCCAGAAGCAGGTATTCAAATTCTTATTTTCTATGTAAAAGCAGGATATGCATTCCCATGGGGTAAAATAAGCGAAAACTATCCTTTTGAGACAGGCAAATTCCGCTTCTCAGTAGGGGTGTCAATACCATTAAAAATATAAAAAAACAGAAAATAATATGAAAAATTTCTTTTTCTCCGTAGCCCTTGTGAGCACAATGCTCGGTTTTGGGCAGGCCTCAGGAAACCTCAATTACCAAAACAGAGGCCGAAATAGCATCAGTAACAGCAACTTCTCGGTTGATTTCCCCTCCAATTACGATATGGTAGTATCAGCCAAGGGACTGGCCAATATCAAGGCCGATGCCTTTGTGGCTATCTTTAGTATAACGCAGACAGGAAAGACCGCCGAAGAGGCTACCTCCCTGATGAGTCAGCGCCTTTCCCCTGTACTCTCTGCCCTAAAGGCTAAGAACATGGAGGCTTTTGTGGATATGATCTCCTTTGTTCCTATGTACGAATTTGAGACCGAGAAGAAAGTATTTAGCAAACGTACCTACAATGAAGTGCCTACAGGCTTCGAACTCAAGCAGAACCTGCATATCAAGCTCCATGAGGCTACTCGTCTCAATGAGCTAATCACCCTCTTGGCCAATAGTGAGATCTATGACCTTGTGCGTATGGACTACTACAGTACTGAGTTAGAGACCATAAAGAAGGAACTTAAAGAGAAGGTCAAAGCCGCCTTTGCTGAAAAACAAAAGCTCTATGAGGCGACCTTAGGTGAGAGCTTTGCCGCTGCTGAAAAGAAGATAACCGATGGCTTTTCCCTAACCTCTCCTTCAGAGCTATACAATACCTACGAGGCCTATAGCAGTGCCCCTATACCGAGCAAGCGTGCAGGCAATGTCATGCAAGCCAGCAAGTCCGTTACCCAGTATTACCAACCTATTGCTAACCGAGATTTTGATGTGGTACTCAATCCTATTATCGTAGAGCCGATGATACAAGTGGTCTATGAGATGAAAATGAGTGTCAATCACCCTGATAAATATAAGGCCAAAGAGGCACTATTGCTAACCCCTGCTGGCGAACTCAAGAAGATAAACCTGCCTTAGCTTTTTCCTGCCAATATAAACCCTATGATAGAACAAGCAATAAAACTTTACGAACAAGGAGACTGCCACAAAACTATTAGTCTCTTGTGCCCAGCGCCTCAAAGAAGACTGGGTATCTCTTGGCATTCCTTCTACCGATGATTTTGTGGTAGTGGTAAGCGATATAGAAGATTCTTTTTTGAAGAAAGTATAATAAAAGCACGCTTGTTTTGTCGCAAAAAAAGCGTATTTTTGCGACAAAATAATAGCTTATTTTATAAGGAAAGCACTGATAATAAAATACTTAAAAGGTTGTCAAAATGCGGAGGGAAGATAGAGGAATGGCTTTCTATTTAGCTAATTATTGAACTTTATGAAAGCTCTCATTATTGGCGCTACAGGCGCTACAGGAAAAGACTTAGTAACACAGCTTTTAGCCGACGATACTTACAGCGAGGTACATTGCTTTGTACGCAAACCCTTAGCCCTCACTCACCCCAAGCTACACGCCCATGTGGTTGATTTTGAGACTCCAGAGGCATGGGTTGACTTGCTTCGGGGCGATGTGGCTTTCTCTTGCTTAGGCACTACCTTAGCCGCTGCAGGTAGCAAAGAAGCCCAATGGCGTGTGGATTACGACTATCAGTATAACTTTGCTGAGCACTGTCGCGACAATGGGGTGCCTACCTTTGTACTCATCTCAGCAGCGATGGCAAATGCACAATCTAAAATGTTCTACAACCGTATGAAAGGACAGTTAGAAGACGCTATCAAAGCGCTTGGTTTCGCTCGATTACTTATTTTCCAACCCTCTGTATTAGTGCGTAAAGGGTCGGATAGAAAGGGAGAACAATTTGGACTGAAGATGATTGTTTTCCTCAACAAATTAGGTCTCTTCAAGCGTTACCGCCCTATGCCTACTTCGGTTCTCGCTGAGAAAATGCGCAAAGAAGTAACCATAGCTCCCAAAGGGATACATACTTTTGCTCTTGATGAGATATTTCATTAATTAGCTCATTTTATCGAGTAAATTTCGCTTTTGGTATAGAAAACTTAGGCTTTTTGACTTGGTGATTCGTTTTTGACTACTTTTGCCCTGTAATACAAAAACAATCTCTCATGAAAAAGGTCATAACTCTTATAATGCTGTGTTTTGCAGTGAAGACCTTTGCACAAATCAGTGTTAAGACTGAGTATATCAGTAACTCCAAGTTCTACGATGCCGTAGCCGATACTAATACGGGCGATGGCTCGGCTATGATTTATTCTGTGGGGGCTTTGGTACCCCTTTCTGTGCAAGCTCCTAAAGGAGATGACCCCTTTCAGCGGCCTACTGTATGGGGTGTATCGCTCAATGGTACCTTTGTACAGATGGACAACCATAATTTCCCTTTGGGGAAAGAACTCCCTTCTCAAGCGATGAACCTTGGGGTAAGCGCTATCCACTTACGCCCGTTAAAGGAACGTTGGTCTATGCTTATGGCAGTGGGTGCAGGGAGCTATACCCCCGAAAACCGTCTCTCTTCTATCCATATAGGTGAAAACGTAGTGGCCAATGGAGCATTGCTCTTTGTATGGCATTGGAGCGCAAACCTTGAGATAGGAGCAGGAGCCGCACTGAATAATACTTTTGGTTATCCTATGTTATTCCCAGCCCTTTATTTCAAATACAAAGGCGGTTTCTCTGACAAATTCACTATAGATGTCAGTTTGCTTGACGGAGGAAAAGTAGCTTTTGGGTATAACTACCGTGAAAACCTCAGCTTAAAGTTAGTGGCTAATATAGGGGGGTATGCTGCTTACCTGAGGCGTAACGAACAAAAGGAAATGTTCTCTTCACAAACTTTCTTTGTAGGGATGGAGCCTGAATTTAAAATAGGCAAACATGTGAGCATTCCCCTTACTATTGGAGGTAGTTTTATTCGTTCGGGACGGTATAGGGAGCGTACCCTTGCGGCTATGTTCCAGTCCGAAGCCAAGAATGAAGACGGTACTGCACGCTCCAGTGTCTTCCTCCCTGCCTTGTATTTTGCTGCAGGAATTACGATTAAATAATAGGTTAGTATGGACGAAAATCCTTATATATTTCTAAGGAATAATCTCCTCTTACAGTTTCTCATTGCCGATAGATATCGTATTTATCGGCATATAACCGCTTGTGTATCATTGTTGCTATTCTTTCTAATTACCAAAGAATGGGGAGCATACGAGGGTATTTTTGACCATTTGGATTGGATAGAGAGGTATTTGATTATTACAGTGGCTTTTTACCTAAATCTCTACGTGCTCATTCCTCACTTTTTGTTTAGAGGAAAACTGATGAGTTACACCTTTAGCCTTATAGGGATACTCTTTGTCTGTCAAGTGATTACCTACTACCTGAATGCTGTTATATGGAGAGCGTATATGATCAGTGAAGCCCTAAAAAAAGCAATGGATTTGCCCATCCCTACCTTGTTTCTTTTTTCATTATTGAGTTTGATACCTTTTATAATGCTCTCTACCCTTATCAAGATATTCCAAGTATGGGTAAAGAATAGCGAAAAAATGCAAGAACTGGAGCGACAAGCCACTGAAAGCGAACTACAAGCCCTCCGTAGCCAGATACAACCGCACTTTTTGTTCAATATGCTCAATAGTATCAATGTATTGGTGCATATAGATCCCGAGAAAGCCTCTTATACTCTCTCAAAACTATCCGATTTCTTACGACATTTGCTCTACCAGTCACATGAGCAGCGAGTATTTCTCTCTTCGGAATTGCGTTTCCTCTCGGATTACCTTTCTTTGGAGGCCATGCGGCGAGATGATTTTACGTACGAACTTATCTATGACCAAAAGAATGTACAAGGCATACAAATCCCCCCTAATATGCTGCTGATACTAGCCGAAAACGCCGTAAAACACAGTACCGACGCCCTTGCCCCTAGCTATATCTATATAGAATGTGAACAAAAAGAAGGGAGGTTGTACTTTTCTGTTCGAAATTCCGTACCTTTGCAACCCAATCCAAAACACAAGTGTAGTGGAATAGGCTTACCCAACCTAAATCGGCGATTGGAATTGCTCTATGGCGAGCGTTTTAGCTTGTCACAAGAGCGTTTGCCCCAAGAATATATAGTAACCTTAACTTTGCCCTTATGAATTGTTTGATTATAGACGACGAACCTTTGGCTCGTATAGGCATGGAGCGCCTCATCAGGCAATACAGCCATTTGAAGGTAGTAGGCACTTTCAGGAATGCGATAGGTGTTGCTGACTTTCTGAAAGATAATGAGGTAGATTTGCTTTTCTTGGATATAGAGATGCCTGGGGTGAACGGCTTGGAGCTGGCCAGAACCTTACCCGAACATACTTTGGTAATATTTACCACTGCCTATAGCCAATATGCCTTAGAGAGCTATGAGGTAGATGCCCTAGACTATTTGGTAAAGCCCATTACTCCCGAACGGTTTAAGAAAGCTGTCGCCAAAGCCGAGAGTTACCACCAACTACTTTCTCAGCAGAAAACCGACTTTGAAGCTACCGATACACAATACATTAGTATCCGTGCCAATAGGCGCAATTATCGTATCCCTCATAGCGATATCCTCTATATAGAAGCCCTAAAGGACTATGTGATTATCCACACTTTTACCGACCGCTACATCACATGGATTAACCTTAAAAACATACATAGCCAACTCCCCGCGTCAGTATTTGTACGTGTCAATAAGAGCTATGTGGTGAACTTGCAGCACATCACTTCCTACACTCACCAGTTTGTGTATATAGGGGAAACAGAGATTCCTATAGGTAGAGCCTATGAGGTTATTGGGAAATTAGTAAATTGAATAATTGATAAATCAACATTATGTGGCTTGTTTACGCACTATTATCAGCTATATTTGCTGCCCTTACTTCTATTCTTGCCAAAATAGGGATTGAGGGCGTCAATTCTAATCTCGCTACTGCTATTAGAACCTTAGTGGTAGTTGCTTTGGCGTGGGTAATGGTTTTCCTTACTCAGCAGGGCAGTGGTTTGGCAGAGATCAGCAAGAAGAGTTGGCTCTTTCTAATCCTTTCAGGACTTGCCACGGGGCTTTCATGGTTATGCTATTACAAAGCCTTGCAAATGGGAGTCACCTCTAAGGTAGTGGCGGTAGATAAGATTAGTATTGTTCTTACCTTTATTTTGGCTGTTTGCTTCTTACACGAAACCTTTACCCTCAAATCGCTAATAGGTATCGCACTTATTGCCATTGGAACATTTGTGATGGTGATATAAGCTATAGGCTCTCGCTGGCTTTGTGGGAGCTTTCATTATATCAAACTCACGTTACGAAAAAACAGAAAAACTCTTACAAATAAAGTAACAAGATGAAAAGAATATTCCTAATCCTTATTGTGATGATAAGTTGTCTTACAATGCAAGCACAAAACCATGAAAAGATGAAAATACGATTAGCAGAAATTACCATAGAACCTCAGTACCGTGAGGAATACCTCAAAAAAGCAAAAAAAGTAGGAGCTATCTCGGTAGAGAAAGAAGAGGGAGTGATTTGTATCTTCCCTATGGTGATGCAAGAAGACCTTTCGCAGGTGCGTATTGTGGAGATTTACCGAGACGAAGCAGCCTACCAAGCACACTTATAGACGCCTCATTTCTTGGAGTATAAAAGCAGTACGCTTAAAATGGTAAAATCGCTTAAGCTGATAGAAATGGATGCCCTCGACCCTGAAGCAATGACTCATATCTTCAAAAAACAGTGAACGAATGAGCAGCACATTTGTTAGTTGGCTGATTATTTACTACTTTTGCACTTGATAATCTTCTGACTTATGAGAGAACTTATTTATCTGATTTTATCTCTTGTAGCTGTCCCAGTTTTCGCCCAAGAAGAACAATGGGTACGCAGTAGTAGCTTAGGATTCAAGGGAGGTATAAACCAAGTACAGAACACAAGCGCACCTCTTTCTGTAATCATAGTAACCCATAAAATATCATAGGTATTACCTCTTATGTCCCAAAAAATCAGCGTATTCAACAAGCTATTAGCCCATTATGGCAAGCAATATTGGTGGAATAACCCCAATCGCATAACTGACTGGGTGTCCATGATCCTCATTCAGCAAACCACTCAAGAGAATACTGAAAAAGCCCTTGCTAACTTAGAGGGTAAGCTCACGGTAGAGGCCTTGCACACTATGGAACTAAGCGTCTTACAGGAATATATACGTCCAGCAGGCTTCTACAAGCAGAAGAGTACTTATATCAAAGCCCTGATCGCGTGGTATAGGTCGCATGGGGCTTCTCTGGAAAAGTTTAAAGCCATCCCTACTGAGGAGCTTCGCCAAGAACTGCTCTCTATCAAAGGCGTAGGCGAAGAAACTGCCGATGCTATGCTGCTCTACATCTTTAAGCGAAATGTATTCATCGCCGACCAATATGCTATACGACTTCTAAACCGCCTGAATCTCTCTTCAGCACAGACTTATAAAGCCCTACGCGAAGAGTGTATGCCTCTAGTGGCTGATATTCCCTTGGAGACCTGTCAGGAATGGCACGCAGTGATTGATATGCATGGCAAGGCCTACCGCAAAGGGGATACCGACGAATCGTGGCTGCTGGAATAATCAAACAAATAGCTCATTAACACACAACACCTTGACAAATATCTTCACTTTTCTAAAGGAAGAAGCACCCTTCTTCCTGCATCTCACTACTGAACACCTCTTGCTCTCGCTCTTGGCCATTGTCATAGCGACACTTATAGGGGTGGTATTGGGTGTTTTTATAAGCGAGTATCGCAAGTATGCCGCTTGGCTCTTGGCAGCGGTCAATGTGCTCTATACAATCCCCTCCATAGCCTTGTTGGGTTTCTTTATCACCATTACAGGAGTGGGTAACCTCACGGCTCTTATAGCCCTGATACTCTACGCCTTGCTGCCTATTATCCGTAGTACTTATACAGGTATTACCCAGATTAACCCACTTATTATCGAGGCTGCCGAGGCCATGGGTAGCACCCGCTGGCAGTTGCTCTGGAGGATAAAACTCCCCTTAGCCCTCCCTGTACTCATGTCGGGAGTTCGTAATATGGTTACCATGACCATTGCGCTGGCAGGTATAGCTTCGTTTGTAGGGGCAGGTGGCTTGGGCGTGGCTATCTATCGTGGTATCACAACTAACAATAGTACAATGACTTTGGTAGGTAGTGTGCTTATTGCCCTCTTGGCTTTGGGTTTTGATTTTCTCTTGGCAAAAATAGAAAAGCGATTGGTAAACCGTGAAGCAGCCCCTAAGCGCAACCCGCTAAAGCTGGTAGGAATGGGGGTATTGGCACTGCTTATCACCCTCTTCTTTGTGCTTTCTCCTAAAAGGACAAAGGATATACACATCGCGACCAAGCCAATGACCGAAAGCTACCTATTGGGGCAAATGCTTGCCTTGCTTATCGAGCAAGACACAGGGCTTTCGGTACGTCTGACCAATGGGGTAGGAGGCGGCACCTCCAACATTCACCCTGCAATGCTCCGTGGGGGCTTTGATATGTATCCCGAATACACCGGTACTGCGTGGGAGGCGGTGCTCAAGCGCAAAGACCCTTACCGCGAAGATAAGTTTGCTGCCTTAGAAGAAGCCTACAAAAAGCAATATGGCTTGCAGTGGGCAAACCTATACGGGTTTAACAATACTTATGGCTTGGCCGTAAGCAAAGAGATAGCCCAGCGGTACCAGCTCAAAACTTTTTCCGATTTGGCAAAGGTGAGTGACCAACTTATTTTTGGAGCTGAATACGACTTCTTTGAGCGCGAAGACGGCTACAAACAACTGCAAAAGACCTATAATATACACTTTAGAAAGGTGATAGATATGGACATCGGGCTCAAATACCAAGCTATGCACGACAAAAAGATTGACGCTATGGTAGTATTCACCACCGACGGGCAGCTTTCTGTAAGCGAAGTGGTAGTACTCCAAGATGACCGCAATCTGTATCCCTCTTACAAGGCAGGAACTGTGGTACGTAGCGAGGTGCTGACAACTTATCCTGCCTTGCGCACTACCTTGGCAAAGCTCAACGATCTGATAGACGATGCCACCATGGTGCACCTTAATTTCTTGGTAGAAGCCCAAAGGAAACGACCAGAAGAAGTTGCCAAGGAGTTTCTATTACAAAAAGGACTTTTACACTCACAAACATGATTACATTTTCCCATATATACAAAAGCTATAATGGCAAAGAGTTGATCTCCGACTTCAACTTAACCATTGAAAGCGGCACTTTTCTCACCATCATAGGTACTTCAGGTTCGGGAAAAACCACCCTGCTGAAGATGATTAACGGACTTATTTTGCCCGATAAGGGTGAAATACATATTGACGGCAGGAATATTTTAGCGGAAGACCTCATTACGCTGCGTCGCAATATAGGCTATGTCATTCAGGGGAATATCCTTTTTCCTCACCTCACTGTAGAAGAAAATATAGCTTATGTACTCCACCTAAAAAGCTACTCCAAGGCCGATATAGTGCGCATTGTAACTGAAAAACTACAACAGGTAAATCTTGACCCAGAACTCGCTAACCGATTCCCGCACGAGCTTTCAGGCGGACAGCAACAGCGGGTAGGTATTGCCCGTGCCTTAGCTGCCAATCCTAACATTATACTAATGGACGAGCCTTTTGGCGCCTTGGATAGCATCACCCGCCAGCAATTACAGCGCGAACTCAAAGCTTTACATCTGCTTTCAGGCGCCACTCTCGTATTCGTTACCCACGATATAGCCGAAGCTCTTACCCTCGGCACCAAAGTGTTAGTTTTAGACAAGGGTACCATTCAGCAATATGATACCCCAGAGATGATTAAACAACACCCCGCCAATGAGTTTGTAAAGCAATTAGTCAATTAATATACAATATATGAAAGCCATTGTTATTTACAAAGCAGGCGATGCTCACCAATTACAAATGGAAGAACGTCCTATTCCAGCGCTAAAAGAGGGTTGGAATTGGCGTAATTTGTCAATGAACACATTGGCAATTTGATAAATTATTCTTACCTTTGCAAAAAATAATGTACCTCATGTCATTACAACAAATTCTCTTAGAAAACACCCAAAAAGCCATAGCCGAGCACTATGGCCAACACATAGAAAATATAGAAATCCAGCTTACTCGTAAGGAGTTTGAGGGGGATTATACCCTTGTGCTCTTTCCTTTGCTAAAGCTCATCAAGGCCAAACCCGAACAGATAGGGGAGGTGTTGGGTAGCTATCTTACTGAACATGTAGCGGAGGTTACCGCTTACAATGTGGTCAAAGGCTTTCTAAACCTGAGTATTGCCGATAGCTACTTCCTGTCTTTCTTCGGTGAAATAGCCGACCAAGACCGCTATGGTACTACCCCTGTTACGAGCGAATCGCCTGCGATGATTGTCGAATATTCCTCACCGAATACCAACAAGCCTCTACACTTGGGACATATCCGCAACAACCTCTTAGGCTTTGCGATGGCTAAGATCTTGGAGGGCACTGGTAAGCGTGTGTATAAAACCCAGATTATCAACGACCGAGGTATTCACATCTGTAAGTCTATGGTAGCTTGGCAACGCTTTGGCAAGGGAGAAACTCCAGAGAGTACAGGCATGAAGGGAGATAAGCTCGTGGGTAAGTATTATGTACTTTTTGATAAGGCCTATAAGGAAGAAATCGCTCAGCTTATAGCCGAAGGCAAAAGCAAGGAGGTTGCCGAACGCGAGGCACCGATTTTCTTAGAGGCACAGCAGATGCTCCGCCTATGGGAACAGGGTGATGCGGATACCTTGGCACTTTGGAAGCAGATGAACCAATGGGTGTATGATGGCTTTGAGGTAACTTACCGCAACTTAGGGGTGAGCTTTGATCGCAACTATTACGAAAGTGAAACCTACCTCTTGGGCAAGGATATTGTACAACGTGGACTGGAGCAGGGTGTATTCTATCGTAAGGAAGATGGCTCCGTATGGATAGACCTTACTGCGGACGGCTTGGACGAAAAGCTCGTACTCCGCTCCGATGGCACTTCGGTGTACATCACTCAAGACTTTGGTACGGCAATCAAGCGTATAGAAGAGGACTTTCCTAAGGTAGAGGGCATGATCTATACCGTAGGTAACGAACAGGATTACCACTTCAAGGTGCTTTTCCTTATCTTACAGAAACTTGGTTTTGCTTGGGCTAAAAACCTCTATCACCTAAGCTATGGTATGGTAGAGCTGCCCAATGGAAAAATGAAGAGTCGTGAGGGTACTGTGGTAGATGCCGATGACCTTATGGAGGAAATGGTACAAGTAGCCGAGGAACTTTCCCAGGAGCTGGGCAAGCTCGACGGGTATGACCAACAGCAGAAACAACAGCTCTATAGAGTGATAGGCTTAGGTGCCCTTAAGTACTATATACTCAAGGTAGATCCTAAGAAGAAAATCGCTTTCAACCCACAAGAGTCTATTGACTTCCAGGGAAATACAGGACCTTTTATCCAATATACCTATGCTCGTATTCAGTCTATATTGCGCAAGGCAGGCGAGTTGCCAGCCCTACCCACTACAGGAGAATTGCACGCCAAGGAAAGAGAGCTTATCAAGCAACTATCTCTTTTTGCCAGTGTAGTACAACAGGCAGCAGATACTTATAGCCCAGCCCTTATTGCCAATTATGTATATGAATTGGTTAAGGAATTCAACTCTTTCTACCAGAATGTGTCCATACTTGGAGAAGAAGACCCTATAAAGCGTGCCCTAAGAATCCATCTCTCCCGCAAGGTAGGGGAAGTCATCGCCACTGGTTTTGACCTGTTGGGAATAGAAGTGCCCGAAAGAATGTAAGTATTAAGAGGTTAATATAAACAAATAAGCTATGTCCCCTTGGGGATATAGCTTATTCAATTATGAAAAAATAAAACTATGAATGCTTAGAAACGGAAACCTAAGCGAACACCAGCGTTAGGTTCTACAGCCCAATATTCTTTATTAACTTCATTGTTGAAGCCTCGTGCAATATTTGCATAAGGAGCCACCACGAATTTGCTATTGAATACCCAAGTATAACCTACACCTACTCCAATGATGAAGGCATTAAGGTTTTTATCTTCCTCTCCATCCTTTTTATATTCTCCAAAGCGAGTTTTTAGGAAAGGATTAATGTAAAAACCTACCGCATCAGAAGAGTCAAAATAATAGTTATACCCTACTTTGAAGCTGGTAGCAGAGAATTTACCACCTTTCTTAGGCCAATAGGAAAATCTATCTAAGAACATAAGTTCTGCATCTACAGACTGGTTGTCATCTAAGTAATACTCGTATCCTAACTCTATGGAAGGACGTACTATTACATTGAGAATGTTGAGTTTAACCTCATTCTTGTAAGTCTGTGCAAAAGCGCCAAAAGATACTAAGGCTATTGCTATACTTAAGATCATTTTTTTCATATCGTAATCTTTTTATATTATGGGGGCAAAAGTACTAATTTTTTAATTAATAAGCAAAATTATAAGCGGAAAATCCAACCTACTGAAATCATAGTCTCAAAAAAGAAGAAATCATGATGGGCTCTATCGCTTTTGCTCATAGTGGTACGCACATCGTACATATTGAGGTAACCTCCACGGAGTTCGCCCACGATCATAAAGTGCTTAAGTAGGAACATATGTAAGCCTGCCTTAGCGTGCATACCTACACCCGCTACATGGAACTCATCATAACGTTCGCGATTAAGAATCTTAGTGTTTGTTCTGGGATATACCACTCCGAACCCAGCTCCTTCGGTAAGGTTCACTTGGAATATATCAGTGTTGCGGATTCCAAATAGGGAAGAAATATCATCTACACGGGCACCTTCTACCAGTACATAGTTGAGTCCATCAGTATGCTCAAAGGTAAGGAAGTCTTCGGTAAGTTTCTTACTCTCATTATGATAGACCTTGTCATGGGAGGTGCCTGCACTTACATAACCCTCTATGGGAACAGTTTGGTCTTGTACCATCACATATTTCATATGATCTACTCCAGCCGAGAGCGTCCATTTGTCTGCTAAATAGTACCCCAAGCGGAAGTTGGTCTGAGGGATAGTCATTCTAAGCGGGTTGATATAGTCAATATGCCAACCTTTGGGCTTATCCACCGCCTCTACATCGGAGAGGGTGAAGTTGTAATCATTGCCTCGGAAGGTAATATCGGAGTTAGTATAATACCCGCGGTTTCCTCCCCAGAAGACGAAGATTTTCCCTTTGTTATGTTGGGTATAGTCCTGAGCATAAGAGGCTATCCCACAGAAAAGGGCTACAAAAAGCAATACTTTTTTCATGTGTAAAATTTATAAAATCGGGGTGCAAAATTACTATTTTTTATAATAGTACAAAATATAAAACAAAAAAAAGTGTAACGCCAATTCCACCCCCAAGTGAAATTTTTTAGCTTGCCTTTTGGTAGAACAAATCTTTAGGTTTTTTAAAGTTTAATACTTTTCTTGGTCTATCATTAATTTTATATTGATATGTCTTTATATCTTGATCTGTAACATCTTTAAAATCAGTTTCTTTAGGTATATATTGCCTTACAAGACCATTGGTATGCTCACTAAGTCCACGCTCACAAGAACAATAAGGATGAGCAAAGAAAAATTGTAAATCTAATTTCTTTTCAACTCTCTTAAAATCTGAGAACTCTGTTCCATTATCACAGGTTATAGTCTTAACACAGTTCTTATAAGGTAGCATCATATTTATAAGCTGCCAAGTTTCCAAAAGCAAACTTTCGTACTGAGACAACAGCTTTTTATCCTCACCCAATCCTCCCGCAAGAATGATAGCACACTCTATACGGCTGGCATTTTTATGGGTAATAGCATCATTTAGATAAGCTTTGAGCAAGTCTATAAGGGTAGCACCTTCAAGCAGTGGTTCTATATAATAAGGCAGGTCATACGTTCTTTAAAAATATATCTGATTTCTCATCAGAAGTTATTGCCTGAACTTCTCTACTTCGTCTTCAGTACAGTCAAAAAAGCCAACAGCTTCTTTGCCTTTTTCATCTATATAATTTTCTTGTATTACATAGGTTATAACTCCTGTAGTGAGGTCTTTTACAGCGAATATCCAAGCTGCTCTATCTTCTAATCCGTTGTAAACAAGTATCTTGAAGTTTTTCAGCTGAAGTATATCAGTAGCGTATTTCTCTATTTGTGCAGGTAATGGTTCCATGCCCTTAACCTCTATTTCCATTTTTGTTTTTCGGTTATACACTACATTATCCTTTATACAGGTTACCAGTAGATAGTTTTTAGCTTTTTCTTGATCTTCTTTTTCATTTTTTGAAGTGCTTTTTACCAAGAATATTTTCTTATCTGAGACTTTATATATGTAATAGTCGGCTGTATCATTGTGTAACTTTTCGTTTCTGTGTTTACAATCACCACTTTGTTCAAATTTTAAGGCGTTTAAGCGCACATACGAAGGGGCAATAGGCTCAAACGTACCTGTTATAGAGGGGAAACAGTCGTTGCCACAAGGGGCAAAGTAATATGAGGTATACTGATTTTTGTTGTTCTTTCCAAAAACAGTATTATACCCAAAACTTTCATATTTCCTTTGTGTAAGCACAAATAAGTTGTGATCTTCCACTTTGAAGTTAATCAACAGAGAGTTGGTTATCCATTCGCCTTCTAAGGGATTTTGAGCATACATAGAAGGCACGCATAGTAACAAGAATATTGCGATATGTTTCATAATCATTTATTTAGTCTTTAGTTGTTATAGAGTGATGAGAGACTCCACTGGCGTATTTCCTATAACTCGTGCATTAATCATTAATTTAACGTGAGTTCGATATAACGAAAGCTCCCACAGATTTTCACGGATTTCACAGATTTTCTATGTTTGTGTAATTGTGCTGTTGCGATTTACACAGATTTTTATAAGGCCAAAGGCCTTATTTATCCGTGGAAATTAAAGAGTTATCATAGTTGTTGTGTTATTTTCTCTGTGAAAATCCGTGGAATCCGTGGGAGAAAAATATAATTTTGCTTATGTCGAACTCATGTTAATTTAAGTTTCACAAGTTGTTTTTTGCGTATAGGAGATCGTTCAGCTTCATCGGTTATGGCAGTTTGATAATACAGCCCGTTCCTATGTTGTTCCTTTCGAACCATCCTTGAGGTACTTCAAGAGCATAACGTACAGGTTCCGATGAGTTCACACTTTCGCGACTGAAGGGTGTCATATTGCGTATTTCACGAATTTCGCCATTCGAGTTAATGAACGCAATTGAAAGAGGGGTAGGTGTATTTTTCATCCAAAAACTTAACTTTTCGTCTCTTTTAAAGATAAAAAGCATACCCGTCCCTTCGGGGATATGCTCACGCCCCATATAGCCTTTTGACAGCTCTCGTATGGAGCGAGCAAGCTCAACCCTTATGGGAATGGTCTTGCCGTCAAGATTTGTAATGCTCAAGTCCTTCTCTTCAAACTCAAGGGCGAGAGCTGAACAGGCACTAAAAACAAGGTAGCATGATAGGATAACTCCCATCAGCAATAGCTTGGCAGATGTGAATAATTTCTTTTTCATAGCCTTCTAAAATTAAATGTTCAAGTTTCGCAAGCTCTTTCGGAGCTTGATTTAGTGAAAAAAAGGTAGAAAAAAGTAGTATATTATTTGGTAAAGTCACTGATAATCAGTAACTTTTTGGTACTAAAAAACAAAATCCATACTAATATGCTACGGAACAAAGGTACGAAAAATTTATCAGAACTAAAAAACTTTTTTACTACAAGTGAAAAGGTTTTCTTTGCTA